>Ga0233437_1002801_pt1 | contig 25020 bp, 17 predicted proteins | sample SI_122_August201_FD_182714 | JGI IMG/M metagenome (GOLD analysis project Ga0233437, IMG submission 182714) | Seawater microbial communities from Saanich Inlet, British Columbia, Canada - SI_122_August2016_200_MG | ecosystem: Environmental > Aquatic > Marine > Inlet | place: Canada: British...
AAGTAAAGCCCATGACTTTGTTCAACATGCTGTTTTTTCAACCGTAAACCGGCAACTGCAAACCGTGAACGGTTACCATATCAGTTAAGCATGATCCCCAATTAAACCCGTGGGAATGGGCTAATTGGGCAATAAGTCATAATAATATCTCATTGTGTCCGATCGGGTGATAAGGCCTATCAGTTTTCCATTGTCCACCACGGGGAGGCGGCCGATGTCATGCTTAATCATCAATCGAACCGCCTGCGTCACACCGCTTCCCGGACTGATCTGGACCACCTTCCTGGTCATAAACGCCTTGACGGGGGAGGTCATTTGCCGTGATTTTTTGACTCTTTTAAAATCCCGTCGGGAAATAATGCCCACTATCCTTTCTTCCTCTGTAACCGGAAGGCCGCTACAACCCTTTTCCCTCAAAACAAGCGCCGCCTCCTTCATCGGTGCCTGAGATGCTATGGCGAAAACCGGATAAGACATGAGGTCACTGATCTGAACAGAGGCTTGCTGGTTCCCTTTAATCAGTTCAGAGATCAATTCTACGGCCGCATCAGGGTTTATGGACTTCAACATGGCAGACCCTGCATTTGTATGGCCTCCTCCTCCCAAGGTCCGCATGATGTTGCCGATATTCAAAACGTCCACGGCACTCCGTCCGATCACTAAACACTTTTCCTTCTTTTTTTCCCTGAAAATCCCAACGGCTGCATCAACATTAGCAATATCCTGATACATCTCAACGACCAAAGCGAGTCCGGGCACGTGCCCTTCAATATCAATCTTGCTAAAACTGACAACATGCCCATTGAGTTTTTGTCTCCGAACATTTTTCAGCATCTCAAAAAGGATCTCTTTTTGCTTGGGGCCATAGGTAGGTCGGAGTAAGTTTTTGATGATGTTCAAGTCTGCCTTCTGTTCAAGCAAAAACCCCGCGGACCTCGCGTCTACAGCCGTTGTGGAAGGGAATGTCAGGTTCCCCGTATCCTCATAGATGCCGGTAAGGAACAGCGTCGCTTCTATTGGAGAAATTTTCCTGTTCTCTTCTTCCATACGCCTCACCAGCAGCGTGGTGGTAGCGCCTACCTGCTCACGGCAACACCAGTCGGGTTTAATGTCACCGGTTCCTCCGTGATGGTCCCACAGATGGATTTCCAAATCGGGATTCTCTTTCAAAGGGTCCATACCGTCAAGGCGGGACCAGCTGTTGGTGTCCACAACTATGAATCTTGTTGTCCGATTGAGATCCAGTTCACTCGGGGTATGAAAAGAGAACCGATCTTTGTGAAGGGATAGGAAAGCACGAACATTGGAATTGATACTTCTTGGAAGCAACGGTTTGGCTTGAGGATAAAAGATAGAGGTAGCGTACACCGCAGCCAATGCATCGAAATCCGTGTTCTTATGTGTAGTGATAATTTCCACGGTACTCCTCGGTTCGCTGTGCAAGAGAAAACACAAAACCCGCTCGTAGACCTGGCTTTCGATGCCGGATCAATTGCCGACCGGAACGGCATTTCACCATTTGGCAGAAATGCCCGCATATGCCAGCCTATTTCTTGTCCAAAATCTCCCTCAATTTTTGGGATAATTCTTTCATCTTGAAGGGCTTCTGAATAAAACCATTGCAACCTCGATCCATTATTTCGCTTGCTGTTCCATTCATGCTGTACCCGCTTGCGAGAAGAACTATTATGTCAGGGTTGATCTTTTTGAGTTTGTCATAAGTCTCGCCGCCGCTCATATCCGGCATGATCATATCGAGCAGCACCATGTCAATCCGTTCCCTATTTTTCTCGTAGGTTTCTATGGCCTCCCTTCCGTTTCCCGCTGTCAAGACTTTATAACCCAACTGTTCAAACAATTCCCCGGCAACTTCAATGATCATATCCTCATCGTCTACAAAAAGAACAGTCTCAGATCCCCTTAATGTGTCACTGACAGGCTTCTCCTCTTCAAGAACCTCTTCCCCGGAAGCAGGCAGATAGATATTGAAGGTGCTGCCATGACCCTTTTCACTGTAGGCATTGATGAACCCGCTATGATTCTTGATGATTCCATAGGCGGAGGCCAATCCTAAACCGGTGCCTCTACCCATCTCTTTGGTGGTGAAGAATGGCTCAAATATCTTTTCCCGGATTGCTTTATCCATTCCGACGCCTGTGTCGGTAACGGATATTTTCACATATCTCCCGGGGCCGATAGAAAACGGTTTCACATCAGTTTGGTCAAGGGTCACATTCTCTGTTTCCAAATTTAGACGGCCGCCACCGGGCATTGCCTGCCAGGCATTGACATAAAGATTCAACAGGACCTGCTCAATTTGTCCCCGGTCGACCTCTACAGACCAAAGATTTTCTTCGTATTTTCCACGTATAGTAATTTCTTTCTTGGTGCGGCCAAACATGCGATTCTGTTTTTTGATGAGTTCATTTAAATCAGTTGGCCTGACCTCATATTTTCCACCTCTGGCAAATCCCAAGAGTTGCCTGGTTAAGTCGGCGGCGCTTTCAACATCATCCTCTATCCCCTTCAGGTGTCTGATATCAGGATGGGAAGAATCCTTATCCATCAGCATAATGGAGGCGCGGCCCTGGATAGCCATGAGCAGATTGTTAAAGTCATGGGCGATACCACCTGCCAGGGTACCCATGGCCTCCATCTTCAGGGCTTGCTGGAGTTGGGCTTCCAATTTTTTTAAATCGGTAGTATCTCTATAAACAGTCATCTTTGAAATATATCCGTCCCCGTGAACAATGGGCGAGGAGGAAACAAGGTAAGAACGGTTATCTTTAGGGCTGACAATTTCTGCCTCGTAATGTTTGCCTTGCTGTGTTTCATGGTGCATGCACCATGTGCATTTTTCGTCCAAACCGTGTAAGGCTTTGAAACAATTCTCTCCTGTGGCATCGCGTCCTGTCCTCTGAATCATGGCCGGGTTCATATATTCAACGCGATAATCGGGTGAGCAAATATATGTCGGGTCTTTCATGGATTCCATCATTGAGCGATATTTGTCCTCACTATCCCGCAACGCCTCCATAGCCTCCAACCCTTTTAGTCGCGTAAGACCCGTGTCGGCAATTGATTTCGCTAATTTAGCAAGGAAGGCGATACCCGCCCGAAACTTTTTTTCTGTGAAGATCGGAACCTCTTGGAATGCCTTAAGATACTCTGTTTCGTCAAACCCGAATTTCCGAGCTTGTTCAATGAAAAACCGTTCTGTGGTTTCGTCGGGGGGTTCCAAAAAGACCTGCCCTGAAAAAACGTTTGCCACGTGTTCCCCATCTATAATAATCGGCGACGATGCGTCAACCAGGCCTCGCGGGCATTTGTAGATCACATAAGGCTCGCCATCATCCAACCTCTTTCTGATAATGGTGTCGCTTTCGATGCACTCTTTTTCGATCTGGGGATGTTTTCTATGGAAATCCGTACATATCTTTTGCCATCCGGACCCGGTTAGAATCTCCCCGTCCATGGCGACAATGGCAGAAGGAATGGAGGCTGCTGTGTACAATCCATCGGTTAGCGCTTGCAATTTGGGTACATCAATCAGCTCTTTGAAGGTGTATTTCATGATTTTGTGGGGTCCCCCTTTTGTAATGAAAAAAGGCGTAACAAATTCAGACCTTTCCCAATCCCTCATAGCACATCCATCAAATCCTTGCAAGACTGTCGATAGACGCCTTTTTAGTACTGCTGCGGGGGATGATGCCCGGTGGTTTAAGTTGCACCGGAAAAACTGTGGGGTCACGGTCAGGCGATGTCCTCGAGTAATTTTCCGAAGATGTCGGTGTTACTGAGAATCCCAACCAATTGATTTCCATCAATAACCGGAAGTCTTCTCACGCCTACCATACGCATCAACAACTGGCAGTTGTAAATGGACATGCCCAAATTAACGGTGATCGCCGGTTTGGTCATTGCATCCTCTACCAGGTGCGAGGGCCCGCTAATTGTGCTCGATAGAAACGCTTCAATAATATCTCTCCGTGTAATGATCCCGAATGCGTCGCCATCGTCATCAGGTTCGATAATGAGACTTGATACCCCTGAATCGCGCATCATCCCTGCGGCTTTGGAGATGGTTGTTGATTTGTTAGTCAGTTTAACGTCTTTCTGCATGAGCTCCTGGACCCGCAATTTCTCTATATTCATATCGATATTTTCTCCCGTATCTTAGGCTACTTTACCATCTTTACAGCCAATTCTTCCTTGTCGAAAATAAAAGTAACTTTTCCCTTTATATCGTCTTTGACTTTAAAAACATATCCGCTCACGAATACCGTGGTCCCCGAATAGACGATCCCTTTCGCTTTCACTGCCAAGAGTTCGCCATTAATAGTCGACAGTTTTTTTGATAGCGCATCCCTCTCTTTTACAATCCTGTTTTCCTCAACGACTATCTTGAGTCTGTTTTTCCTGAGGGTCTCAAGTTTGTGTAAAATCTCACCGGGCATCTTTTTGCCTTTACCGAACTTATCGGATTTTGCCAAAATCATGTCCATTTTTGCCTTGTTTTTTCTGTACCCGGCCAATTTTTTTGAAATATTAACGAGTCTTTCCCTGAATTCCGAAACCGCCCCCACGCTCACATGAGTTATGATGCCTGCGGGTGATCCAATTTCGTTCATTACGATAGCCTTGCCGGCGCTGACAGCGCCACCCCTTATACGGCCCTTTCCGCCGGTACAGGTAATGCTGCCACCGGCCGATACATTACTGCGAACAATATCATTGCGTATGTTTATGTTGCCGTTTGCGTGGACTTGGGCGTTTTCAATAAAACGGACTGTGAGATCTCCACCCGCATGGACCTTCCCCTCTCCTGAACCGATAATGCCACCTTTTATGGAGATATCGGCGTCAGCTTCGACGTTCGCCCCTTCAATACCGCCGCCGACCAGGATTTCACCTTTGGCCTGCACATGGAACCCCGACCGAATCCAGCCTTTGATATCCAATGTTCCGTCCATTGACAAGTTGCCGGTTGAATAATCGACATGACCGGGCACTTGGAATTGTTCGAAAACACCAACTTTATTATCATGGGTGAGAACAACGACACCATCGATTCCCGAAGTGAAAACAAGTCCATCGTCCGAGACCTCCACGTTTTCACCGGGGGTAAGGATTACATCGGTGTTCCGCTCAGCAGGAATGACGCCGCCGTACACGTTAATCCCTTCTTCCCCCTTGGTCGGAGGCGCTTTAACTGCCAGGACTTCCCCGGCTTTCACGTTTTGGAGGGCTTGGCGTTCCTTATAGTCGATGACTCCAGATTCCCGGTCGACCGTCCCAATCATTTTCTCGGTTTGGAACTTGAACTCGATTCCGGCGCTTTTCCCTGACTCAGAGGCCTTTCCCTTAGCAATAACGGTATTGAGTATCGGTATTCCATCGGCAATCGCCTCCCTCAATGCCTGTTCAATTGCGGCTTGATCGATACCGTGGGTTATACCTGAATCCGTTAGCGTTTCTTCGACCATTTCCATTGTGAGCATCTTACCTGACTGCGACGGCGGATGGACGGATAGCCGGACACTCAATTTATCCTCCGAAATCTGAAGGGGATCCTCAACACACAGACTGCCATCCACATAATCCGCATAACCCGCTGCGACACCCTGAGCAACAACATAGGTTACATTATCTTCAAGGAGGGTAACATTTTCACCGGCCGGCAATGGTTTATCTTTGGGTTCGGCACCCAAAAGAGTTTCACCGGTTATGGTACTGCCGTTGACTGGTTTCTCTGATGGAATTTTGATGGCAAGCACATTTCCCTCGGCAACCATTTCCTTGATCACGGTTGTTGGATCCTGTTTGCCACTCTGTCGAGACGCATCAACAGTTTCAGGATCTTCATTGTTAAGGCGAAATTTGAATTCTATCCGAGCATCGACACCATCCTTTGCGGGTTCCCCGGCGGCAACCCGGACATTCTTCTGAGCAATTCCCGTAGCGGCAACTTCCGGAATAATATTTTCGATGAGCCCCCTGTTGATTCCGAAAACGATGTTCAGATCGGCAAGCGCCCCTTCAATGTCCTTAACCTCCACCGGCTTCCCATTTCCCAAAGGTGGTGTTATTGTCCGGATTGTCGCATTCATATGATGATCCGAAACGACAATATCCAACTGGCCGGGCGCGTTGAGCATTGAAACGGTGTAGGTTTCTCCATCGGCCGATTCCACAGCGACTTCATCGGGTTCAACACCCAGTTTTTCAGCCCCGTCTATTCGGGCGGTTTCGTCGTTATCACTTGAAATTGTAACTTTTGTTTGCAGCATTTATCACCAATACAAGGAGAACCTACAGTGCGCGTATCTTTAGATTCTTACACTTTCATTGTGAGAGTCGATCTCTCAGAAGCTCTGTAACCTCTTTTGGATACATATATTTCCCGTGAAACTGGAAATTTGAAATTTGAGGGAGAAGGGTTTGATGTATTCAATCCAATTTCCAATTTCTAATTTCAAATATCTTTGGCTAGCGCTTCTTAACTGCCTTTTTTGATTTTTTAACACCTGTCTTTTTTGGTTTCTTAACGCCTTTCTTGCCGGGCTTGGCCTTGGATGATATCTTGGATGTTTCCATCTGTCCCGCCAAAGCATCTTTAACAAGCTTCAATTCCTTTAGGAGCAAAGAATAATTGGAACCACTGTCCCCTGCGCCACGCTGAGTTTCGCTTTGGGAAAGTCTTTTCAGGGCTTCCTCGAGCCTTTCGGCACCAAAGGAAATTGCATTCTCCGATAATTCCGATACATGCATGGAGAGTTTTTCGGGATCTTCAGCTGCCGTTTTCTTTTCCAATTGAATAATTTTATCGTTCACCATCACAAGAAAAATGTTAGCAACCTCTTCATAGGAATTTTTGTCTAGACCCAATCGGGCCATAACGTCCTTCTTGTCTTTCAAGATAAGCTTATCATGTTTTAGAGCCTCCCGGACCTTCCGCAGTAGACTATTTCTATCTACCGGCTTAATTAAATAATGCTTACAGCCCGCTCTCGCGGCTTTTGTGATAGTTTCCAAATCCGCAAGAGAAGAGCACATGATCACGGGTATCTCTTTCCACTCAGGCAACGCCTTTATTTTATCGAGGAGCTGTAGTCCGCTCATCCCTGACATCATAATGTCGGTGATTACAAGCCTGATCCGGGGATTGGAATTGAGACATTTCAGGGCCTCTTCTGCACTGTGCGTAACCATGGTCTCGTAACCGGCTTTTTGAAGATGAATGGCCAGTATTTTTGCGTTTACCGGGTTGTCTTCGACAATAAGAACACTCATAGATGCTTTTCCCTTTCGACTATGGGTTGCCACGAAGTGGGCATGCGCGCGTCAATTGTAGCAAAATTGGTGATTTCGTCAAGAAAATGACAACATTTGTTTTTGTTCATTCCTTGACTGATTGACAAACGTGTTTGATCTTCCTAAATTCATACGGGGAAACAACGTTAATAGCCTTTCATGAAAGCGGTTCCAAGGCGAGCTATGTCCGCAACCCAAATTCTTGCTTTAGCTCGAAGCTGAAAGCTGAAAGCTCAAAGGTGAAAGGTGAAAGGTGAAAGGTAAAAGAAAGGAGCATTTTCCTTTGACCTTTGAGCTTTTACCTTTCAGCTATAATGTGGATTGTACCTCTATTGTGTGACAATTTTCTCATTTTTTATGACAGAAAACCAGGGGATAAGGCGCTAAAAAGGAGGCGGGATGAAAGCAAGAATACTGGTCGCAGATGATGAAGAGAATATCCTTGATACGCTTTCTGATTTTATGGAAGGCATTGGATACCACGTTGACCTGGCAGGGAGTGTGGAAGGTGCATTAACCCTGATGCAAACGAATGAATATGATATTCTTCTGACCGATAAAAATATGCCCGGTTTCGGGGATAAAAAAGAGGGTGGGATGAGCCTTCTAAAACATGTAAAAGAGCATAACCCTTTGACCGAGGTTATTATGATTACGGGGTATGCCACGGTAGAAAGCGCCGTGGAAGCGATGAAACTGGGCGCCTTTGATTATGTGATGAAGCCCATTCCCCTTGATGAATTAAAAGATAAAATTGACAGGGTATTGGAATATAAGCGGTTCCTCAATTCAGAAAATACCTTGCAAATGTATAAGGCGCTCCATAATCAACTGTTGGATCTACTGGTAAACAGAGACGATATCCCCGAAGATAAGCTTCAGAAGATATTGAGGACTTTGGGCACAAAGATCGATCACCTGTTTGGCATGCAAAAGGGATATGAAGGAATAATCGATACGCAGTCAGAGGCTATGGAGAAGATCGAGGGCTACGCCGACCACCTGAAGGAGGCAATCCCGGGGGAAAGTCCCTATCATGTCTTGGTCGAAAAGATACTGGAGGAGTCCAGGAGACGGGTTTAGGGATTTTGGATTTTGGTAAGCCCCTTTCGTTTCTGTGCCAATTGAATTGATTTCTTGGATGCAGATACAGCAGGCAACGCCCTTGGGTGCGGCGCAATCCCTCTTCTTATCCTGTTGTCCATAACGATGTCCGTCTCATCTTTCCCGAACAACCCCTGGATCAACAAGCTGTAGTTTTTTTCCCCGAAAGTCTTTTTGAACTTTTTCGCTGTGTATGTCTCTTTGCCGAGGGACGTTACCTTTTTGACATAACCCTTATATCGCCTGCGATATTCCTCCGGTAACTGCGCCGTGGCCTTTTCAACCGTTTTACCGTTTATGTATTCCGCCAGGAAGCGGTGAACATCAATTTCAGCGCTATAGCGCCCTTTTTCATCCGATTCTTCGGGGCTATCCGGATGGGGGCTAACCGGTAAGCCAAAACCTTTTCCTTGTGGAGATCCTTTGGCCAGGTATTCAGGATCATCACCCTGAGGGGGTAATAACTCCGGATTTGGCAGTGTGGACGGGTCTATCGTGTCGCCATCATCTTTCTGACGATCGCTATAGAGAGTTCTGTTGAGTTCCTTTGCCAGCGCCTTCGACTTTCCGTCCGGGGGAGGCAAAGCCTGAGGATTTACATCGAACCCTCCCCGGTTTCTGTCAAGAATGATTTTCTCTTCAAGGCCGAGCCCGAAATGCCCTGTCATTAACCGGTGATAGTTTTTCCGGCCGAACGTTTGGACAAAACTCTGTAAGGAATATTTTGCCTTCTTAAGCAATACGATGTTTGCCACATACCCTTCATAGCAATTTTTGTAGTTTTCCGTCGATTGCGTAGAAATTTTTTCAGCAACCCTGCCGTTTTTGTACTGTACCAGAAACTGGTAAACATCAATGGCAATGGCTTCTGTGACAAAACTTAATGTGAACACGAGTGCGACAGCTGCCGGCCCAATTATTGACAATAGCTTTTTCAATTTCCCTGATCTCCTTTTCGTGCGGAACTCCTCTCATTTCTCAGACCGGCAATAGCCCTGTCAAATTGCCGCTGGTCCTCTCGCATGATCTCCAGGATTTCGTATATGTTCAGTTTCAGTCTCATCATAGATACCCCCCCGTATAGCATAATCCGGGGAACGGAAAAATGGTCTTTGCGTTTAAATATTAGATCGGAAAAAAGCCGGAATATCTTTACAGATTTTTTAAGAAATTATATATTGTGCCCGGCTGAAAGGTCCGAAGCTGAAAACACTCAATATTTTTTGCAAATGTTCAGAGAGGTTAGATTGTTTCAACTGATTCAGGGCGCGCAATCCACAAAGCGTATCGCTTATATTTCTCTGCTGTTGCTGGTCTGTTTTTTTCCCCTGACAGCATTTGGGAGATGTGTTGAAGGTAACTGTATCAGAGGGCAAGGGACTTATGCCTACCCTGATGGTTCGAAATATGTGGGCCGGTTCAAAGATTATATGGCCCATGGACAGGGAACATATACCTATTCCGATGGTTCAAGATATGAAGGCGCCTGGAAGGCCAGTCAGAGAGATGGACAAGGGGCTTTTACCCACCCTGACGGTTCAAAATATGAGGGTGCCTGGGGGGATGATAAGCGGGATGGTCAGGGGGTATATGTCTATTCCGACGGCTCAAAGTATGATGGTAGCTGGAAGGGTGGTCAGCGGGATGGAGAAGGGACTTTTTCCTATTCCGACGGCTCAAGGTATGACGGTAGCTGGAAGGGTGGTCAGCGGGATGGAGAAGGGACTTTGACCTATTCTGACGGCTCAAGATATGAAGGTGGGTGGAAGGATGATAAAAAGGATGGCGCTGGGATTTATTCCCATCCTGACGGTTCAAGATATGAAGGTGGGTGGAAGGATGACAAAAGAGAGGGAGTGGGGATTTATTCCCATCCTGACGGCAGGAAATATGAGGGGGGCTGGAAGGGTGGAAAACCCCACGGGAATGGGATTTTCACCAGTCGGGACGGGAAATATGTCGGGGAATTCAAGGATGGCAGAAGAGATGGTCGGGGGATTCTAAATTACCTTGACGGCTCAATATATGAAGGTGGCTGGAAAGGCGGTAAAAGAGAGGGAGTGGGGATTTATTCCCATCCTGACGGCAGGAAATATGAAGGCGGCTGGAAGGGTGATAGAAGGGATGGACAAGGGGTGTATTCTTACTCGGACGGCTCAAGATATGAGGGTGGGTGGAAGGATGACAAAAGAGAGGGGACGGGGATTTATTTCCATCCTGACGGCAGGAGATACGAAGGCGGCTGGAAGGGTGATAGAAGGGATGGACAAGGGGTGTATTCTTACTCGGACGGCTCAAGATATGAAGGTGGGTGGAAGGATGACAAAAGAGAGGGGACGGGGATTTATTTCCATCCTGACGGCAGGAGATACGAAGGTGGGTGGAAGGATGACAAAAGAGAGGGGACGGGGATTTATTCTTACTCGGACGGCTCAAGATATGAAGGCGGGTGGAAGGATGACGAAAGGGACGGGGAAGGGATTTATTCCCATCCTGACGGCAGGAAATATGAGGGGGGCTGGAAGGGTGGTAGAAGGGATGGACAAGGGGCTTACGCCTATTCCAGGGGGGAGAAATATGAGGGTGAGTGGAAAAATGGGAAACCCCATGGGAGCGGGATGTCAACCGGACCGGAGGGGGAGAAATACGATGGTGGGTGGAAGGATGGAAAAAGGGAAGGGCAAGGGGCCTATTCCCACCCCGATGGTTCAAAATATAAAGGTGAATTCAAGAATGACAAAATCCATGGACGTGGGATTATGACCTACCCCGATGGTTCAAAATATGAAGGTGAATGGAAGGATGACAAAAGCCATGGGCAAGGGGTTATGATCTACCCCGATGGATCAAAATATAAGGGTGAATGGAGGGATGGTAAGAGAACCGGGCAAGGGTTTTTTACCGCCCCTGACGGTTTAAGATATTTGGGCGAATGGAAAGATGGAAAAAGAGATGGGCAGGGGATTTTGACCACGCCTGACGGCGACAAACTGATTGGTGAATTCAGGGATGGGAAATTTATGGGTCACAATGGACAATAGGACTGACAAAATGGATACTGCTGATGCCACTCTTCCAGAAGATCCGGGGCCCCCTCATACCTTCCACAATCCGGAACCGGATTTCACAAGACCTCTTTTAGAAATCCCCCCTGAGGCCCGAAAACGGATCTTGGGTCGCTTGAACTTCCTTTACGGCGAACCCGTGGCCGATGCCTATATGCCTGAACTTGAACGGATACTGGAGGTTTACCATGCCCATAAAACCGAGGCATTGATAGAAGCGGATAAGGGACTTGATCCTGAAGAGAGATTTACTCAAGAGGACATCATCCTGATCACTTACGGGGATCTCCTGCGCGGTGAAGAGCCCACTCCCCTCGCAGATCTGGCTAAATTTTGCGACACATATCTTGGTGGAACCATCAATACGCTTCATCTTCTCCCCTTTTTTCCTTACTCCTCCGACAGGGGATTTTCCGTCACCGATTTCGAAACCGTTGACCCCAACCTCGGGACCTGGGCGGATATAGAAGACCTTGAAGGCCGATATCATCTGATGTTTGATGGGGTTTTCAATCATGTGTCATCCAAGAGCCGCTGGTTTCAGGAATTCCTAAATGGCAATCCCTATTATTGGGGATTTTTTATCCATTTTGTCACGCCTGATGAGTTGTCGGCAGAGGCGCGAAAGAAGATATTTCGTCCAAGGACTTCTGACATTCTTTCCGAGTTTCAGAGTATAACGGGTCCGATGCATGTATGGACGACGTTCTCAAAAGACCAGATAGACCTCAACTATACCAATCCGGACGTGTTGATGCGGGTCATCGAGATCCTGCTTTTTTACGTGCGTAAGGGTGCCGGTACTATTCGTTTGGACGCTGTTACATACCTGTGGACTGTGCCCGGGACCCAATGCGTCAGCCTGGCCCAGACCCATGAGATCGTGAAGCTCTTTCGCGACGTTTTGAATATTGTTGCGCCGGGGGTGGCCTTGATAACCGAAACCAACGTGCCGCACAAGGAGAACGTCTCTTATTTCGGCGATGGCCATGATGAGGCGCATATGGTGTATAATTTTGCGTTGCCGCCTCTTGTTCTCCACACATTCTACACAGAGGATGCCACCGCCCTGTCCGGATGGGCTGATGGGTTGGAATTTGTTTCGGATACGACAACTTTCTTTAATTTCCTGGATTCCCATGACGGCATCGGCGTTATGGCGGTACGGGGAATCCTTACTGAGGAAGAAATTGGTTTTATCATTCAAAGGGCAGAGGAACATGGCGGATATGTCTCATACAAGACGGGCCGGAACGGCGCCGAAGTGCCTTATGAGATCAACATCACCTGGTTCAGCGCCCTTAATCGGGACGATAGCGATGATGATATGGCCTTTCAGGTCAAGCGGTTTGTGGCCTCAAGAATCATCGCTCTGGTTCTTCGTGGCGTTCCGGGGATTTATCTGCACAGCCTGATGGGTACCCGGAACGACATCGAAGCGGTTCTGGCAACTAAATCGAATCGGGATATCAACCGCACCGTGATTGATGTCAAGGCTGTTATCGAGACATTGAAAGACCCTCTTTCCAAGTTTTCCAGGATCAGCCGGGAGTTAGGGAGACTCATCGCCATCCGAACAAAACACCGTGCCTTTCACCCTTTGGGAACTCAACGAGTCCTCCCCATATCACGTTCCGTCTTTTCCGTTATCAGGAGATCCCCGGAAGGGGATCGATTCATTCTGGCCCTGACAAATGTGACAAGCGGGGTTACCCATCTGGAAATACCGCTGTCCGAGATTGCACCTGATGAAGCGAGGTGGTATGATCTTGTGAGTGGAATGGAATGGATGGCTGAAAACGAGACGCTTTTTATTACATTACAGCCCTATGACGTCATCTGGTTGGAGCCTTTCGGTAAGGAAGTGAAAGAGATCAAGCCATCGCATCAAAAAGGGCGTAGATTTCGTCTTTGACGCCGACCAGATACGCCCGCATCTCTTCAATTTCATTTTCCCCTATTTCTAATACTTTGAGGTCCTGCCTGGAGATAGCAGGTGGAACGGGATTGCCATCCTGCCCCAGGCCAAGTTCCTGAGGCAAGGCGTTTGCAACCCGGAGCATGGCCACATCACGGCCGTTTGTTCCCTCAGGCGTTTTGGTTTGATGATGGGCGGCAATGGCATTGCTGATCACGTCGGGAAATTTCCAGCGGGTTAAGAGTATGGCGCCTATCTCACCGTGATCGAAGCCGATCAATCGGCTCTCGGCAATATGAAGTCCCCCTGTCCCCTCATTATGGACGTCCGCTAAGGCCTCTTGGAAAAGCTCGTTAAAATGCTGATTTAAGACAACTTTACCGATATCGTGCAACAATCCGGTGATGAAGAAATGATCCGCGTTTCCCCCATTATTAAATCTTTTCCCCAATTCCTGCATGAGTGTGGCTACCGCTAACCCGTGTATCCACAGTCCCTTATCTGAAAAATTGGGGGATTTCCTGTCGGAGGGCAGACTCTGAATAACCCCGATGGACAGGGCGAGGGACCTGACCATGTTACGGCCAAGCAAGGGCATCGCCAGTTTCAGGCTTAAGATTTCCTGTGAAAACCCATAATAGGCCGAGTTGGCTACTTTCAGTATTTTTGATGAAAGGGCTGGATCAGTGGAAATTGTACCGGCGATATCGGAGGCATTGGCGCCGTCTTTTCCCATTACACTCAACAGCTTTGGGACTACCGCGGGAAGCGTGGGGATTTCATCTATCTTGGAATAGATTTTTCTCAGAACATCATCTCTTTCCATATTTCATCTCTTAATCATAATTGTACCCCAAAGTTTACGCTCATTTCATGACCTTGTGAGGCGATTGGACAAAGCGAGAAGGTCTGCTTCTACTAAATTGTCCGTATGAATTTCATTAAAGGGGATGGCATATTCCCTCCCCGATCTGACTGCAGGCATGAGTCTCGAAGTCCCGGCTTTTAGATATTCCGCTATCTTATAGGCCATCCTCTGGGCCAATGTGATATCCTGGTTATTGGCGCCGGCGCCTCTTATATCCCGTGAGAATGGTTCGCATACCACTTTTCGCTTGATCTCGATGCCGGTTTCCATCAGTTCTCTGTAAAAATACTCCGCAGCATTGTCTTCAATGCCCGCCTTTTTTCTTTCTTTTTCCTTATACCCTTCCGCCACCACGATTACGCAATCATTTTTCTGATTTAAGGCCTCGACCACTTTTTTGTGATCAATCACACTGTTGGGGAGAACAGCGAGATGCGCTCGTGATCCCAAACAGGAATGGAGGGCATGGAAACCACTGCTGGCACCCATCATTTCAATAATATAGGTCCTTTTGTGTGTGCGGGCATCCGCCATATAACACCTGATCTTCTCAGCCCCCATCTCAATCCCTGTATTTTCTCCGATACACTCCGTTCCTGCGATATCGCTGTCGATGGTCACCGGCACAAAGAATATCTGGATAGCGGTAGGGAGAAAATCACATAATTCTCTGATTCCCCTGAACGTGCCGTTGCCCCCTATGGCTATGATTGCTTTCACATTTCTTTTTATGATGGTCTCTGCTGCCTTTTTCTGGTTTTCCCTTTTAACGAAGTCTCTGTATCTCTCTCCCCTCAAAAGCGCGCCCCGCCATTCAGAAAGAGGGGCGGCGTGAAACACTCCCGGAACGCGGTCCAGTTTCTTTAATATCTGAGGATGGTAGACCAGCCTGATGAAATCATCCCGGTTTCCGGAAACCAGGGACTTCAATCCTTCTACCGTGGCATAAATTTCCCTGCCGATTTCCTCTAAATGGAACGTTATAAACGCTGTGACAGGATTGTATCCGGGGGCGCATCCCCCGTCCTGAACAAGTAGGACGTCAATCTCCTCGAACATCCTCCGGGTCTCCATCTCTGTTTTCCTGACCCGGGCGGCGATTCGCTGTCCCACCTTAATTCTGGCAAGGAGTTCCTCCTTATCCACCGGCTTAAACAGGTAGTCGTCAGCCCCTTCCCTCATGCAGGCCATTTTGTCTTCTTTGGTTTCCTTCGCACTGACCATAATCAGATATATGGTGGATAGACTCGCGCTCGCATCGCCCTTGATGTGGCGGCATAGTTCCAGACCATCCATTTCAGGCATCATCAAATCGCTGATGACAATATCCGGCGTCGATTTAGAAATAAGATCTAAGGCTTCTTTGCCGTTTTTTGCTTCCCGTACTCGAAATTCGGGAAATTCTTTTAGAATTCCCCGATACAGTTTTCGAGTGACCTTGTCATCATCTACAATCAGTACGCTGAATTTTTGACTCATATCTTTCCCTGTCAAGTAAATTACCTGTCAATTAGATTAAAAGTGCCTTGAGCTTGTCTTCATCCAGCCGGCCCACGGTAATTTGAAGCGATTCCTTCCGTTTGGCTGCGAGTCTGAACCAGTTCCTGATCTCTGCGCCAAGGTACTCTTCACCCACGCCTCTTGAGGTTCTGCCCTCAATGCGATGGTCCATGTGTCCTGAGTTGATATAGGTCCAGTTTTGTCCTCTCTGGGATACGATTCCCGTGTGTCCGCGGGTAGGTGTGGAAAATGAAAGAATCATGCCTTCATGCAGAAAAGGTTTAACCTCTTGATAAACCATCCGAGCCTCGGTCTTCGAATTTCGAATTTTTTGAACAGATTTAGAATAAATCGGTGAACCGGACGTTTCAATAAGCCCTTCGCCCGTAAGATAGTGATTACTCGACAGCCCTTTTTTCGTTGCCATTTTCACAAGCCGCTCCCCGAGCCCATCGCGGCCGTAGTATCGAATTCCAACCCCTTCCAGTCCCTGAGCCACCAGCTCAAAGCAATTCATTTCTTTATAGGGTTTCCCCATGTACGGTTTGACGGCCTTAACCAGCCCTGCGGAAAAGGGGTTGGGTTCGCGCAACGGTATCTGTTCGGCCCGAAAATCGGGCGGGTCCGCCGGCACGGGGTGTTTAGCGGGGGTTTTGTTCCCCTCCCACACGACTTCAAGGGTCTTCGGGTTTAAGTATATTCGGGAACCGCCGGGTATGGTCGTGTAGGTTTTGTCGCGGTTTATACTGGAAGAAAGGATGCCCCAGGAGTCTTTCCCATAGGTCGGATGTTTGATCAGAAGTTCCGAGACCGTAGGGGTGCCTTTGGAGAGGGTTCCAATGAGGATAGGGTCAGCATTTTTTTGCGTATTGTTCTCCGGCCGAGTTTCATTACTGGAAACTCCCTGACGGTTCCATACGACTTCATGGTTCTCCGGGTTTAAGTATATTCGGGAACCGCCGGGTATGGTCGTGTAGGTTTTGTCGCGATTTATGTTGGCAGAGAGGATGTTCCAGCAGTTTTTCCCATAGGTCGGATGTTTGATTAGAAGTTCCGAGACCGTAGGGTCGCTTTTGGAGAGGGTTCCAATCGGAACAAGCCCGGAACTTTCCGGTGTTTTCAGATCAGGCTGACCACCGTCCAATTTGGGATAAGGGATATTCCCTAAGTTTTTCCCCTCGGCCGGATGCTTGATCGAATGGTTTGAAACAGGAGGATAATAGTCGGAGACAATGATAGTGTTCAGGAAAAAACGCTCCGGCGCAACCGGCGTCTTGTTCCCGATCTGCAACCCTCGTGCGGAAACGGGCGTATGGGCAGATTGAACCGGGTCTGCAATCTGTTTATTAAGTATACGGGGGAATTCAGCCTTTTGACGTGAGTGGGATATCGCAATTACCCGTTTAGCCGATTCCTCTCCTGTTGTTGACGATACAAACATTAGCCTCATCCCTGGCTTAAAGGATATTATTCCCTCTTTTCTGTTTCCTCTGAACTTTACTTTCCAAAAGGTAAATGCAAGTTTTATGCCACGTAATCTTTATTTGTAGGAAGACGCCATTAGGAAAAAACAAATGGTATTTCAGTAAGTTATGAAAAAAGAAACATGAGGATGTATAGTGCCGCAGTTTTGTTAGGGGGTGCCAGGGAAGAAAAAACAAGATCTGAGCGTTTGCAGTGTCAATTATTGGACGCATATATAACCCTCACATGAAACGGCCGCCTGTCTTTTGGGAGGTTGTCAGGGTAATGTATCAATCATATTAGCATAGAGCGCCAGTGATTCCTCAATCCTGCCTTCAATTTCAACAATAGTCTCAGAAGTTATGCCTAAAAGACGCGCGGATTTTGTGTCTTCTAACGCTACGTCTATTGGCTCAGGTTGATCCTTGACGACCATGGTTTTCGCCAATAAGTTGGCAAAATCGAAAACCAATAGCTCCTTTGAGATCGAATTGCAACTATCCAATTTGTCGTGGTTTAAAGCAATATGAATGGTATGGAACGGGAACTTCCATTTTTTGAGAACTTTTGATCCGACCTTATTGTGATATTTATCGATAAATTGGAGCAATTCTTCATAATTGATGTTTTTCGCCAATTTGCCTCGAGTTTCTAGTACGCAGGCGCTCTGCAAGAGTACGGCTTTTCCGATATCATGCAGTAGGCCATTCGTAAAGGCGTCACTTTGCAGCGTTAAATTCAGAACTTTAGACGTAATTTCGGAAATCACGGCACAATTGAGTGAATGGGCCCAGAGCTCTTCTAAAAATCCGGAATACCTCTTACTGTTGTTGCTAAATAAAGGTCGGCTACAAAAGGCATCAACATATTGCTTGGTTACAACCAGCCCTAAACGTGTTAGGGCCTGCTCCACAGTTTCGCTCTGGGTGGCTGCACCGTAATATGCTGAGTTAGATATGCTTATTAGTTTGCCCGCGATAGACATATCTTGTTTAAGGACATTCGCAATCGCTTTAAAACCAAGATCTTTTTTGACGACTTCATTAAATCGCATGCTTGTTTGTGGGGTATAGGGAAGGTCAATCTTTCCACTGGTGAATCTATCCATGATAATGTTAAATGGGTTTGCCGGATAACCTTCTTTTAGTTCGACCGTATCCCCTCTTTTTAGCCCTATTTGTTCATCAAGGAACTTGACTACTTTTTCTTTGTCAAGGGGCTTTAAAATATAATCATCACATCCGGCAGAAAACGCCACAACGGCTCTGTCTTTGGACCAATGTGATGCTACCATGAATATCAATGAGCGTTTTGTATTCTGGAATTCCGCCTCTTCTTCTGCACTTCTGATGTCCAACAGGATTTCTATTCCATCCCTATCCGGCAAATCAGGATTAAGTGCTATCACATTAAAATAGGTTGAAGACTTCAGTGCTTTCTTCACCAAAGCGATGGCAATCTTCCCACTGGTGACCATCTGGCATTTGCCAAAATCGGTCATTATATCTTTAAGTAAGTTTCTATCAGTGGGGTCGTTATCAATGATTAAACTTTTCATGGGCTGATTTTTTGACCTGAGGCTCGGGGTTCGCAATTTCACTGACCGTCAATGTTATACCCGTCCATGATACCATGAATGGACGTCCGCTTCAACCTCCGAAACCTGCCACAAAGGGTCCGAACAAAGTCGGAAAATAGTTCGAAAACTCCTGGTTTCCGTTCAGACATTAAATAGATTGAATTATTCGGTAAACGATGTTAAAGGAAAATTTCTTTTGATGGAGTCAGTGTGGTTTATGGATAGGAAGGAGGCATTTGAGACTTATTTCAGATAAAAATAATAAAAGCAATCAAACGAAGAAGACCGCTCTAAACGGTAGGCATAGCACCGTTGAGTTCCTCCTTCGCCGGATGCGTCGCAGTGAAAATTTCCCCTCGATTTCAAAATACATCGCTGAAATTAACAAGAAGTTAACATCCACGGAAAAGTACATTTCCACTTCCGATCTTGCCAATGTGGTCCTTAAGGACTATGCCCTTACCACCAAATTGCTTAAGCTGGTTAATTCGGCATTTCACGGCACGGTGACAAGACCCATCAATACTATCTCCAGGGCGATCGTGTTGCTTGGTTTTGAACAGGTGCGCATGGCGGCAACCAGCATAATCCTTTTCGAACATCTCCGAGGTAGGGGTAATGTAAAGGAATTGAAAGATTCCGCAGTAAGTTCCTTTTCCAGCGCCCTTTTCGCCAGAAAATTAGGGGAAAAGCTACCCGTAGACCCTGAAGAGGCGTTTATTTGTGCCATGTTTCAAAATATGGGAAAACATCTCGTGATTTTCCACCTTCCGGACGAGTATAAAGAAATAGAACGAACAATGGCGCGAAAAGGGATCGACGAACAGGCGGCATCACGAATCGTCCTTGGAAGAACATATGATGAGCTGGGGATAGAAATAGCGAAGGCTTGGAAGTTTTCTCAAAAGATCAGAAACGGCATGAAGCTTCTTCCCGATGAAGAAGTGGGCCGGGCCAAATCAGAAAATGATACCCTTCAGGGGATATCAAATTATGCGAATGAAATATGCGCTATTATCGGTAATACCCAAGGAGATGAGAGGATTAGCGCCTTAGAATCAAGCAGAAAGCGATTCAACAAATGCGTTCCTGTTTCCGAGAAACAGTTTCAGGAGCTATTGGACTCATCCAGGGATGAAATAGGGAAATATTTAGACGTACTCGATATAAATATAAAAAATAGCAATTTTGTTCGCAGCTTAACCTCCGAACCCGAGGCCTACGATAAAACGTCTCCTGCTCTCAAGACAACACCCATTGCCAGACCAAAAGGGCAGGAAATTTCTCCGGGAATTGAACCAGCCTCAGGGGAAAAAGAGATTTCACATGAGGCCCCTGATAAAGATGAACCCAGAAGTATTCTCATGAACGGGATACAGGAGATTACCAATACCCTTGTGGAGGATTTTGAACTCAATGATTTAATCCTCATGATTCTTGAGACAATGTTTCGGGGATTTTGCTTTAACTGCGTCATGTTCTGTATGATGGAACCGAAGAGGACGAGGGTGCAAGCCCGCTTTGGCCTTGGAAGAGATGTTGATAAGCTAATCGGAAGCTTTGGGTTTAAGATCGAGAAATCCTCAGACCTTTTTAATGTTGCAGTATCTCAAGCACGGGATTTTCTCATTGACGATTCCAATGCGCCCACCATAAAGCGCCAGGTTCCCCAATGGTATCGAAAAACCGTCAACGCCCCCTCGTTTATAATATATCCAATTCTTATTGATAAAGTATGCTTGGGTCTCTTTTACGCTGATAAAGAAAATGAGGGGCCACCAATTCCTGAAGACCAACTAAATTTTATGAAGACCTTACGAAACCAGTTTATTATCGCCATAAAGCAGAGCCGATTATAAGGGGGACATGTCTGAATTAGGCTATTTTCCACGGACGTTGGCTAACAGTAAAGGCGGCGACATCTCAAAATTATTTGTTAAATACGCAGCCTAACAGACGTTGAAGATCGCTCTAATCGTACCATCAACTTATTGTTCGGTGAATCTTCAGCTTTTCACCAACGTTTTCCTGATACGCCCGTTCCAGCTCATCCACCATCACCGGGCTGCCGGCTGCGTATTGTTCCAGAAATGGGACCAACCACCCGGCGCCGGCCTTCTTTATCAGACCTCTGTTTACCCGCAATACCTCTTCTGCGGTCCATTTTCCGCCGCCTTCCTGCCCCCTTGGATAATTCTGTCCTATACCCAGGTGTACGCCCGGATCATTGGGGTAAAGGCTCACCAGAAACTGACCATCATCAACAATTGTAATATGCGTGATCCTTTTTTGGACCGTATCGGGAATATCATAATCCGGGTCAATCAGCCGGACGATATCGGGCCGTGCAAAAATCAGGGCCGCTTCCAGGGGCGATGTCAGGGACGCGCCGCGTTTCTCTTTAGACGCTCCCGCATCAAGCAGCAGTTTCGCCATGTCACAAACGACACGGTGATCGCAATAGATGATGGCGGCATACAAAGGGGAATCCCCTACCTCACTGAGGGTTTCAACAAAGGGCCTTTCTGAAAGGACATTTTTTACTGCCTTTAAATCTGACTTTCTGATCGCCCTGTGCAGCCTTTTTCCATACGCCTTTTCCGCTTTTGTTTCCCATAGTCCGAAGATTTTGAGCTGGATCATATGTTCAGGATCTTTGATAATCCTTGAGGCCCGTTCTTCTGTAAGATCTTTTGCGCCCCTTGCCATCTTTACCATATCCAAATAGCCGATATACCCCAGCAAAATTTCAAGAGGTGAAATTCCGTCATGGTTCACTGCCAATAGATCAGCGCCCTTATCCACAAGCCGACGGTATTTGCAGTAATCCTTAACCCGGGAGTTGTGATGAAGCGGGGTGTCCCCATTCTGATCGCGGGCGTTCGGGTCGGCGCCGGCGTCCAGCAGCACATCCACAATCTCAAACGCCAGTTTCTTGGACAACATCAGCGCAGTCCTGCCCTGTTCATCTCTAATATCCGAAGGAACGCCTCTGGTAAGACATTCCTGAACCTTTACCTTATCGCCTTCTTCGGCTGCACAATGCAATTCCATACACGATATATCCGTCATGATCTCATCACCGTCCGGCACACAGACATCCTGCAATCTGTACCCTTTCCCTTTACCGGAACCCAGAAGTGGGTGCTGAAGTACCCCCTTAATAGAACGACCCAAAGAGGAAAACCAGTCCAAAAACAAAAAGAAACAAAAACCGTGCCAGGTGTTTCAGGTGCAAAAGATACCAGACTGTATAAAATATGCGCCTAAACATGTAGCTGATTTCTCCCGCCTGTTTTGCCCATGAATCGTTTTATCTCCCTTGGCATGACAAACCATACGATTCCGAGGACCGACAAGTTGATGATGATCCCGTGCGGTATGAAACTGAACCTGGCGTTAACAGAAAGAAATATCAAATATATCACAACAAGTGCCCACCCCGCCCTGTCTATTTCCCGGCCCAAAAAGCTGTTGGCCATCCTGACCGCCTGGCTTTTATGGTGCGTTAATGGCCCCGTGACGGCATCCAAAACGATTCTTCGGCTCGGCCGCGTCGGCTCAGGAAGGAGAAGGAAGAGTTGCACCAGGTTTGAAACAAAAATTAGAAGGACCCCGCCCCCGAGAAAAACGTAGATAAACAGATCCAATGAAAAACCGCCCTCAGCATAAAGTACCGCCAGATCCTCAAGGGACCATTGGCATACGATCATCAGGCACAGTGCGAGGAAATACCATGCGTAGCAGACGACCCTCACGACCTTGTACTTGAGCATGCCGGAGAGGGAGACCAGGACAACCAGAATACCCGGGGTCATGCCTGCGACCACCACAGAAACCGGGATCTCGACCCCTGAGAATCTGACCGATAGATACAAAACATAGTAGAGAAGCCCCGTATAGAGAAGAAGAACCAGCGCTGTCACCACGGGCAGCATCCGCTTCCGGAAGACAATTGAAAACAGGACGGAGTAGAAGAGAGCCCAGCAGAGGGGCACAGCAAGATTCCTGTCCCCGGGCTCCGGGAGATACCAGGCCGGCGCCAGGCAGATCATCATTACGATTGCAGCCCAGACCCGTTGTTTGAAAGACCGGAGCACCAACAGACTCTGGGTAACGATCCCTGCGCAGAAAACATAAAGAACTGTATATTCGTTGAGAAAGGCCCAGTCCATATAAAGATATCCGAAGTTGTTTGTCTCTTGAAGGAATGTCTGAAATTCCGATCTGATACGTCCGCAGTCATTTTGAACTGATCTGGGTAGAACTCACTTTTTCAGAGAGAAACCGTACTGAAATTTCGCTGGTGGGTCAATAAAAAAGGCCACAATATATTGTGGACACATCCTCAAGCGGCTGTTTATCCAAACGTGTTTTACCCAACAAAAAATCGGCTATGCAAGCAACGCAACCCCTCTCAGTCCATTCCTCTGTTGACATCAATAGTTGCATTTGATAGAAAAATCGGATTGTTTTGACCCCTTTCTTTCCGAAGCATTGAATGCTATGAATTTTTGCCGAAAGGAGCACCTTAAGAATGGAAGCATTAACCCCGTTTTATGAAGTAAATGAAGTCCTTGTGGCCATGGGGGCTGAAAAACTGAACCTTTGTATGCAGTGCGGCATGTGCGCGGGATCGTGTCCCTGGCGTATTGTTGACGGCCCCCTCAATATCAGAAAGTTGATCCGCATGGCCCAGCTGGGCGTTGAAGGGTACGAATCGGACGACGTTTTGTATGGTTGTACCACCTGTAACACCTGCGTTTTAAAATGCCCTCGCGGTGTAACCATCATCGATGTGGTCAAGGCCATGAGGGGCATGATGGCCGAGGCAGGCACCATCCCCGGCGTGTTGAAGACAGCCACGGGAAGCGTTCACAGTAACGGCAACCCCTGGTCCGAGCCCCGGGAAAAAAGAACCGCCTGGATGGAAGGCCTGGACGTACCGGTGTTTGAAGAAAACACCGAGTATCTCCTGTTTGTCTGCTGCACTTCCGCCTATGACGCCAGAGGTCAGAAAGTTGCTCAGGCCATGGTCAAGGTGCTTAAAGCTGCCGGCGTCAGTTTTGGCATCATTGGCGAAGACGAAAACTGTTGTGGGGAATCGGTTCGAAAGATCGGCGATGAAGAACTTTTTATGAACATGGCGCAGAAGAATATCAAGCTGTACCAGGACAAAGGCGTCAAAAAAATTATCACCACTTCGCCCCACTGCTATTATACCTATACCCAGGAGTACCCGGAGTTTGGCGGCGAATTTGAGGTGGTTCATTATACCCGGCTTCTGGCGGAACTGATCGAAAAGGGAACGGTGAAACTGTCCAAAACCCTGGATAAAAAGGTCACCTACCACGATCCCTGTTACCTGGGCCGGCACAGTGAAATTTATGATGAACCCAGAGCATTGATCAACGCCGCCACAGGCGACAACCTGGTGGAAATGGAACGGAGCCGGGACAAAAGCCTGTGTTGCGGCGCCGGAGGTGGACGACTCTGGATGGAAACACCCCCGGAATGGCGTTTTTCCGACCTGAGGATACACGAGGCCATTGAAACCGGAGCAACCATTCTGGCAACGGCATGTCCTTACTGCATCTCCATGCTGGAAGACAGCCGAAAGACCGTCAACAAGGAAGACGAGATTGAGATCAAGGACGTCTCCGAGCTGATTGCCGAGGCGCTGTAATAACCCGTATTTTGAGATTAAAAAGCCCTGCCCTGCCGGGCAGGGCTTTTTGTGCTTCTAGGACAACCTCCTAGCCCTTATTTTTTTGAGTACCTTATGAAAACAGCCTATCTGGATTGCTTTTCCGGTTTAAGTGGGGACATGTTTCTGGGGTCCCTTCTGGATGCAGGGCTTCCCTTTGACCAACTGAAACAGTGCCTTCAGACCCTGCCTTTTCATGGCTACGACCTTGAGCTAAGGCGAGAGATGCGGAATCAGATTTCAGGCACGCGGTTTATGGTTCATCTGGATGAAGGTCATCATGGGGAACATGGACACAAAAAAAGTGACCCCGCAAAAAACGGCCATGAAAATAGAGGCCTTAAAGCCATACGAGATATCATAGACCGTGGGGACCTGACCGATTCGGTCAAAGTAAAATCAATGGCGATTTTTGAATCCCTGGCCCGGGTCGAAGGTCATATCCACAACCTGCCCCCTGACCAGGTCCATTTCCATGAAGTGGGTGCCGTTGATTCCATC
>Ga0233437_1002802_pt1 | contig 25013 bp, 17 predicted proteins | sample SI_122_August201_FD_182714 | JGI IMG/M metagenome (GOLD analysis project Ga0233437, IMG submission 182714) | Seawater microbial communities from Saanich Inlet, British Columbia, Canada - SI_122_August2016_200_MG | ecosystem: Environmental > Aquatic > Marine > Inlet | place: Canada: British...
GAAACGCCGTGCCTTTCAAGCCCAGGTAACGTTGGATTACCTTGAGGGGAATGCCCGTCGGGCCGAAACCGTCTTCGGCTGGTATCGAAAGACCGTGGAACTGGGCTTGCATGAGTTGCGTACCGGCATCCGATGCGTGGAGCGTTTTTCGGCCCGGGGCAATCGCAAAAGCGAAGAAAAACAACCCCAGTTAGAGCAAGACATTCGCACCTTGGCCGACCCCGAAAGCCAGGTGGATCCCAAGTTTCAATCGCCCTTTCTATATACCCGCATCACGGCCAAGGGTATGCGGACGGCGCTGATCGAGCAGAAAGGGTGGGACGATGAAGATCTGCCCTGTGAGAAGACGATCAGCAATTTGCTCAACCGACTGGGGTATCGACTGCGCCGCGTGCAAAAAGCCAAGCCGGTCAAGCGGGTCGAAGCAACCGACGCCATCTTTGAAAAGGTACGGCGTGAAAACCAAGCCGCCGATGCGCGGGAAGATTCGTTGCGCATTTCCATCGATACCAAGGCCAAGGTGGATCTGGGGGATTTCTCGCGCGGGGGTCAAGCCCGGGGGCAACTGGCTCCGCAAGCGTGGGATCATGACCTGCGCACGAAAAAAAACTAATTCCCTTCGGTCTGCTGGAGGTAGTCAGTGGCCTGTTGACGCTCATGGTAGGTACCTCGCGGGAGACCAGCGACTTTATCGCCGATGCCATTGAGCACTGGTGGCAGACCCATCAGAAGCGATTGGCTGATATTCGGCAGTTGGTCATCGACCTGGATAACGGTCCGGAAAATGCCAGCTGTCGCACCCAATTCATCAAGCGGATGGTGACCTTGGCCGACCGCTATCAACTGGAAATTGTCTTGGTCTACTACCCGCCCTATCATAGTAAATACAATCCCATCGAACGTTGCTGGGGGATCTTGGAACAGCACTGGAATGGCACCCTACTCAACTCGGTGGACACCGTGCTGGCATGGGCTGGCACGATGACCTGGAAAGGCATGCATCCCGTCGTCGAGTTGCTGGACGAGACCTACGAAAAAGGGGTGCGTCTGGCCAAGAAGGCCTTTCAGAAATTTGAGCAGCGCCTGCAACGCGATGAAATCCTGCCCAAATACTCGGTCCGAATTCTTCCACAACCATACTGAATGGTAGATCATTTATTGCGAGTTGCCTTAGGTGGTCAGTGGAACGCACTAACATCGCACCAGCGAAGTTGAATGTTGGTAAATTGGTCTGGACCGGTTGGAACCGATTTCCCGGCAAGATAATTCACTCAATCGGGAAAGTCAAGTTTTTTCTTGAGACCAGAAAATACTCTCTGCCGACAGTGCAGAATGCAAAAAAAATAATTGCCTACTAAATCAGGTATGCAGTTCTGCTTCTTCCTCTTTAGAAGACTGAAGAAATCGCCCCTTTTGTGACTTGGAAAAAATGCTTTCAACTCGAAACTCAGACGAGTCTTGGCCAACAAACCTGACGCAAAGGTACCGATTGGACCAAATAGCTACGCAAATCAATGCGTTACATTGTGCGTTACATGAGCATAACATATTGTAAATATTGAATGATTTCCTGCTTGACATGCAGGAGGTCACTAGTTCGAGTCTAGTATCGCCCACCATTTTTTAGGCCTCTGGCGAATATTCGTCAGAGGCCTTTTATATTTTTATTTATTTGTTTTTTAACAATATACTCGCGGTACAATCCAATTTTTCCCGAGTCGTTTCCTCTTTTTCTCAGCTCGTTGAATTGATTAAGAGTGCCTGCTAAACAAGCAGGCACTCAAATATTTCTCAAAGAGAAGAGGATCGAATTTCTATCTGAATGTGCTACTGTGTGCGTTACTGTGTGCGTTACAAAATCCATAACACCGAAACACCTGGATCGACTTTCCTCATCGCTTCCTCCTGTTCCTCTTCCGCGACTTCCTCGCCATCTTCTTCTTCCGCTTCGCTTTCTCCTTTCGCTTCTTTCTCGTTGCCGATGAGATCGGCTGCCCCGGAGTGAAAAACTCGTCCTCCACGCCGTAGTCGGGCGGGGTCAGCCGCTGCGCCAGCAGTCCCAGCGCGATCTGGGCATCCTCCCAATTACCCACAATCGACAGATCCACCTTCCCCGCGACGAATGCCGCCTCCATCTCCGCGGCGGATTCGCCGGCATCGAGATCGAGCAAATGAGACAGTGCTCAATAGAATTGTCTCTTGACATTGTAATACAGTCCCGGGGAAGTTTGAAGAATTTCCAATTCTGTAAAAAGAGAGTGCCCATGTGCGACTGCTACTGGCCGACGTGTGAGCGTTGCTCCACGTCGATACCTCTGCACATCGCGGATTTCTGCATGCCACGCGAGAATATCTCCGTGTTTTGCGCCGATCACCTGCCCCGCCGGAACGTGGTCGTATACGAAATCGTCGGCGAATCGTTCCAGCCGGGCTTGGATTTGGGGAATGATTTCTACCGCGAACCGCCCAAGGGCTGGCGCATGGGCGTGCGCTACAAGCGCCGACCGCCGACCGGCTACGGTCTGCAAGCGGCTGAACCGAACGTCGGCACGGACTATCTGGCCGAATACCGAACAAAAAACGGAGGACATTATTACTTCACTACGTACGGCGACACTCGGTGCCGAACCGAACATGCTGCCATCCAAAACGCCCTCCGAAACATCGAGCAGCGTCGCGCTCGATGCGTAGATGGAAGGCCTTCGTATGATGACGGTTTCTTCCGCACCTTGCGGCGGAAAGCCCACCGATACAGCGTCACATCGCTCACCCGGGAAATGTGGATGAAGTCCTCTGCGCGCTGGCTATCGACGGCCATCTACCAGTATTTCCATCCTGACTGTCCGCACTGCTTCTTCGGCGCGCTCTATCACGCCGGACGCGACCTGCTGCGCGCCCATCTGATCGCCCACGGCGGCGATCTCGTCGAAGGATGGGAGATCGAAACCGCCATTGGAGAACGGTGGCCCGACCTGGCGGAAGCATTCGGACGGATTCGCTGGGCGCGCGCCCACTGGCAGAGCTATGCGTTCCCTCAGTTCGAAAACCGATTGCAGATAGAGGGCGCGCTGGGCGAGTTGCTGCTGTCCCTGGAGAGTATCGACCGATCCGTATATCGGAGTTATAGACTGCGCCTGCCTATATTCCAGACCTTCTTCGGTGAATTCATCCATCGGCGAGGGGCCCGACGCTTTTTCTCCATCGACATCCAACCCGATCAGGAAACTATATTCCTGGGCTACGAGAATGGCGCAGGAAAACTCAAACTGGCCAGACGGAAAATTCCGCGCAGGAGCAACAATGCTAGATCGAGAGAATAGATTGATTAATGTGACTCACAAAGGTATCTTTTGGAACAGGTCTGTGCTTGCTGTCAATAGGGGCGCCAGAGGTCATTCTGATAATGGTAGAGAAGTTTCTGGCAAGGTTGAGGAATGCCGGTTATACTGCGGGTCAAAGGGTATAGATTCTGGTTCTACGAAGCAGATCTTCAAGAACCACCCCATGTTCATGTGGGAAAAGAAGGCCGGGAAGCCAAATTCTGGGTGGATCCAATATCTCTGGCGCGAACGGGCCGATTTCGAGAGCATGAACTCACTGAGATCGAACGAATTCTGGTAGCATTCCAGAACGATATTTTAGATGCATGGCGAAAGGAACAGCAAAAGCATGGAGACCGTTAAGATCAAAGTAGCGGCGCGTGGCGATGAATATGCTCCTGTAGTTCCGGTCATCGTTCCGGATCTGAGTGAAGTCAGGGAATTTGCGGCCAGACTGCATGCTGAGGGAGTGGCCTGGGCAGGAGAAGCATTCGGCTGGCCTGCAGAGTACAACCCGGAACGACCAGAGCCCCCGCTGGATTCCAAGATGACCTTCACGCCTGCGGATTTCTGCATTGGTGAAAGTCGGATCTGGTTTTTTTCTCTCATGTGGGAAGGCGGCAAAGATGCAGAGCCGGCCGAATTTCTGGATGATAGCAACGTGATCGGGAAGCAGCAGGCAGAATAAATGCTGGAGGAAGCAGAATTTTTCTGACAAGCAAGAATTCAGGCGACTCTGGCCTAACAAACCTGACGCAAAGGTACCGATTGAACTGGATAACTACGCATATCAATGCGTTAAATTGGAGTATGTAAATTGTTTCGTGTTGTATATTGCTTTTGAGCCTTTTGGTTGCCTGCTTGACATGCAGGAGGTCACTAGTTCGAGTATAGTATCGCCCACCATTTTAAAAGCCTCTGATAGATATCTATCAGAGGCTTTTTTTGGGCTATCTCTGGAGATGTCTCCCCTCATCACTCGGAGGCCGTCACAGGTTTCCTTTCCAGACGCTCTCGGGTCTTACGGCTGCGACGTTCCTTGCCAAGGAGCTTCAGCAGAAAGGACAGGATACGCATAGACAACTTGGGGAAGCAAGGAGTGGATCGAGGGAAAAATGATTTTGGGCACCACATGGGCACCAAAGAAAAAAGGGTTACGTCACGAATGACGTAACTCCTTGTTTTTATTGGTCTAAATGGTCAGATTCGAACCGACGACCCCCTGCTCCCAAAAAAAGCCATGTAGTTTTGAGGGCTAAACTCCTAAGTCAAGAACCGACATTAATTTACGCGATAAATTCATATTGTATATGATTTTAAGGCAGATTGCCCAACCCATTCTGTCCTGATCTGTTGGGATCTGTTAGGGGTTTGCCCGGTTCCTTTTCGTCACAGTGACGTCACAAAACATATAGAGCGCCTGCCTTCAAGAAACCTCTCCCTATATCGCGCAGGATCGTCCGAATCTGGAGTTGAGTGTGGGAAGATTTTTTCCAGAGTGGCTTTGACGATATTTACGCCGATTCAGCGCTTTGCTCGATGGTGGACAACCTTGCCCATAGGCGTGCCGTTACATACATTCCGGTGCGGTCTAACTTGGCCATTGGCCACCAAACTTCCCATAACGTTAGTTCGTATACAAATGCAGCTATTCCGCATCTACGCCATCCGCTCTTTCTGGTTATTGGCCTATTTGTTCGTTGCTCAGGTCACCATAGGCAATGTGGTGCTGTGCTTTGATCCCAATGGGGATATCGCCGTAGAAGCCGTTGAATGTCCCTGTCGCGACCATCAGACGACTGCGGCGAATTTACTAGGTGCAACTGAAGCACATCTTGCCGATAGTTGCAGGGATCTTGTCATCGATACGGATTCGCTGTTTTTTCCTCAAGGTCACCAGTCTCTGCGCTACGGGTCCATTGAATCGGTGCATCCTCTGGATCAAGTGAAAAGGCTATTCGCACCTGTTGCAGTCTCCGCTTTTGTCCCAAACTACGACGCTCCCCTCATTCACCCCTCCGTGCATACGACGGTATTGTTGATCTGATCCTCGACAGTAGAAAGTGCCTTTTATCGGGATGGTAGCCCTTGAGTGGGCATCGCCGTGTCCGATAGTGCAAATTCCTTCTACTTGTTGAGGATTACGATGTCCAATCTACGCTATGGCGCGACTCAGCTATAGCGTAGAGGAAGCCACCTATCTGGATATGTAAAGGCACAGCAGGATCTGATCGAAGTCGGTATAGAGCGTGTAGAGACGCTGTTTGAGTATCGCGCGGCGCAACTGCTGCTGCTGCACGCCGTCGGAGAAGAGCCCGCCTTATCAGAAATGAAAAAACAAGAAAATTAACCGCTATAAACTCTATTGTGGAAAGCGAATTATGTGCTACGCAAAGCTGGTAAATGCGCTGTGCCGGAGAACGGTACCTACCACTGCTACACTTGCCCTGACCATGCTCGTTGCATCCTGTGCTCCGCAGGAAAGTGAGCACGTAGATAAGCATGCCGACCATGCAGCGGCGGTTGTAGTGCATGCACACGAGGTGGAGGGTGAGACCTGCTTTATCTGCGATTCTGCCAAACGCGACAAGGGGCGCCTGTGGTGCAAGGAACACGGGAGTTACGAAGACCGCTGCTGGATATGCCATCCGGAACTGGAAGACAAAGAGCGCCCGTACTGTAACGAACACTTTCTCTACGAAGATGAATGTTTTCTCTGTCATCCAGAGTTGAAAAATGAAGCGACGACGAGTATACCCGTACAGGATCAGGCCGCTGTCGAAAAGAGTAAAGTGCTGTGGTGCAACGAGCACGATGTGCTCGAGATGGAGTGCGGCATTTGCCAGCCGCAAAGGGCAACTGAGCTAACGCCTGGTCAGCGCCTGCTGGTGCGCATGCCTTCGGTGGATTCGGCGCGCAAGGCCGGCATCGAGGTATACTCGCCGCGTCGGAGCGAACGCGCCCCGGGATTGACGGCCCTGTGCGAAGTGCACTACAACGGCAATGCGCTTATGCGGGTGACGCCGCGTGCCGACGGCATTGTCTACCGCGTCGCGGCGGACGTCGGCGATTATGTCGCTGCCGGCGAGGTGCTGGTCGAATTGCACTCGGCCGAAGTGGCACAGGCCAAGAGTGCGTACCTGTCCGCGCTGATAATGCGCGATTTAAAAAAGGAAACCCTTGATAGGGAGCGGAAGCTAGCCGAAGAAACCATCAATGCCAGAAAGGACTACATAGTGGCCGAAGGGGATTTTCGCCTCGCGCGGTTGGCCGTCAACAACGCGCGGCAAAAGCTCCTGAATTTCGGTCTAATGACAGAGGCAGTAGCGCAGATTGAACGGTCAGAAAATACATCGGCTTTGCTCGAAATTCGTGCTCCCTTCAACGCTACGCTTATAGCGCGTAATGCCGTTGTCGGACAGGCTGTGACTGCAGGTGAGGCTTTGTTTACGCTGGCCGATTTGAAAACGCGCTGGCTCGTCCTGTCCATTCCCGCCGACCGCCTCAGCGATATACAGGTTGGTCAGGCCATAGAGGCGCGTTTCGACGAACTGCCCGACGAGGTTGTTAAGGGAACGCTTGTCTGGATTGATGCAGAAGTCGATAAGCGCACGCACCTGGTGCGTGCCAGAGCTGTCGTTGGCGACGGGGCGGAGCGCATCAAGACGGGTCTATTTGGCCAAGCCAAAGTCCTTACTCACGTCGCGCGATTCGGTCTGCTCGTTCCTCGCGACGCGGTGCAACGACACGAAGGGCAAACCTTTGTTTTCGTCCAGGAAGAAGAGGATCTGTATGCGTTGCAGCGCGTGCAGTTAGGAGTAGTTTCAGAGCGCAGCATTGAGGTCTTTTCGGGATTGCAACCAGGGGATGCGGTCGTCGCTTCGGGGGCGCTGGTAATGTCGGAATTTCTCAAGTCGCGACTCGGTGCCGGCTGCGTCGATCACTAGTTTATCGAGGCCATAGATGCTTGCAAAAATTGTCGCTTTCTCCGTTGAAAACCGGCTGTTGGTGCTGCTGCTCTTCGCAGGATTAGCAGTGCTGGGCACGTGGGCGCTGACCCGGCTGCCGGTAGATGCGTTTCCCGACACGACGCCGATTCAGGTGCAGATCAACACCGTAGCACCGGCACTCAGCCCGGAAGAGATCGAGCAGCAAATCACTCTGCCTGTCGAACTGTCCCTAGGCGGTCTACCCGGTCTGGTCAACGTGCGCTCTGTGTCCAAATTCGGTTTTTCGCAGGTCGTGGCGACCTTTGACGATGCCACCGAGATTACGCTGGCGCGGCAATATATTGCGGAGCGCCTGAGCGGCGTCGAACTGCCCGATGGCATAGAGCGGCCTCAGTTAGGTCCCATTTCCACGGGCCTGGGAGAGATATTCCACTATGTTGTGCGCTCCGACGATCCCCGGCGCACGCTGGAAGAGTTGCGTACGCTACACGACTGGGTGATAAAACCCGAATTGCGCAAAGTGCCAGGAGTGGCCGAAGTAAATTCCTGGGGAGGCGATGTGCGCCAGTACCATGTCGTGGTTTCTCCAGAGGCGCTGGTCAAATTCGATCTGACACTGGACGATATCTTTTCGGCGCTAAAGAAGAATAATCAGAACGTTGGGGGCGGCCTGATCACGTCTGGGGGATTTGCACAGATGGTGCACGGCATGGGCCGCGTCGATACGATCGAAGAAATAGAAAATATTGCGGTCTCCTCTCTGGACGGCAATCCCATCCACATTCACGACGTTGCCGAAAGCGTGCAGATTGATCGCGAGATTCGCCGTGGCGCGGTGACGGCTGATGGCCGCGGCGAAGTGGTGCTGGGGCTCGCCTTCATGTTGATGGGGGAAAACGGCAAAGAAGTCACCGAGCGGCTCAAAGCCCGATTGGAGCACGTTCGCAAATCGCTGCCGCAGGATGTGATCGCTGAAGTCGTATACGACCGCACCGAATTGACCCGCGCCGTCATACAGACGGTTGAGCACAATCTGCTGGCTGGCGCCGCGCTGGTCGTACTGGTTTTATTTCTCTTGTTGGGAAATATGCGCGCCGGATTGCTCGTGGCCCTGGTCATTCCGCTGGCCATGCTCTTTGCCGCGCTGGGTATGCACGAGTTTTCCATTGCCGCGAGTCTGCTGAGTCTCGGGGCCATCGACTTCGGCATTATCATCGATGGATCCGTAGTCATGACCGAGGCCAATATGCGCAACCTGACAGAGCGCACTCGGCAGCTGGGACGGGAGTTGACGGCGCGAGAAAGGGTTGAAGCTATCGTCGCATCGGGGGGCCAAATGAGCCGGCCCATCGCGTTTGGCATCGGCATCATTCTACTCGTCTTCTTTCCCATTCTCACGCTACAGGGCATTGAGGGCAAGATGTTTAGCCCAATGGCCTGGACGTTCATCTTTGCCCTCGTAGGAGCGCTGGTTATTGCTCTGACGCTATCGCCGGTGCTGAGTTACTACTTTCTACCGCGAAAATTGACCGAGCGCAGAGATCTACTGCAGCGGTGGCTTTTGCCTCTATACGGACTGGCGCTCAACTGGGCCATTAGAAGGAAGCGGTGGGTGCTGGCAGGTGTCGTCCTGCTGCTGGCGATGACGGGCTGGCAGGCCACGCGTTTGGGCGGCGTGTTTTTGCCGCGCCTGAGCGAGGGGGCCATTACGATCAATACGATTCGCCTGGCCGGTATCTCGATTGATGAATCCGCAGCCTATAACACGCGCATTGAACGCCTGTTGCAAGAGGCATTCCCCGATGAGGTGCGCCACGTGTGGAGCCGAATCGGCACGGCCGAAGTGGCCACCGATCCGATGGGCACTGAGCTGACGGATATTTTCGTATCGCTGAAGCCGCGCAGCGAGTGGACGCGCGCCCGGTCTCAGGCTGGATTGGTCGCCGCTATGCAGGGCGAACTCGCCGACCTGCCCGGGTTGAATATGGTCTTCACGCAACCGATTGAAATGCGGCTCAACGAGATGATCTCCGGCATTCGGTCCGATCTGGGGATAAAAATCTTTGGCGACGATTTCGATGAGTTGGTGCGCATCAGCGACGACATCCAGCGCGTGCTCTTGCAGGTTTCCGGACAATCCGATATCGCGGTCGATCAGTTGACGGGGCAGCCCCTGTTGCGCGTAGAGGTCAATCAGCAAGCGTTAGCTCGCTACGGCGTATCGGCACAGCACGTACTGGAGTTAGTAGAAGCAATTGGCGGCTACCACGTCGGCGAAATATACGAAGGCCAGCGCCGCTTTGATCTGGTTGTGCGCCTGCCAGACGGCTATCGGCGCGACGCGCAACTGCTAGGAGAAACGATCGTTTCTACAGAGCGCGGCCAGCGCATTCCCCTGCGCATGCTGACTACCATTCAATATGCAGAAGGAGCCGCGACGATCAACCGCGAATGGGGGCGGCGCGTTATTCGCGTGCAGTGCAATGTGGTGGGAAGAGACGTCATGTCTTTTATCGACGAAGCGCGGGAGCGCATCGAAGAAGAGGTACATCTGCCCGAAGGGTACGTCGTCGAATGGGGTGGGCAATTCGAAAATTTGCAACGGGCGCAAACACGATTGCTACTGGTCGTGCCAGCTACGTTGTTGCTGATTTTTGTGCTGCTATTTTTCAGCTTGAAAAACCTGCGCGACGTTCTGTTGATATATACCGGCATCCCCTTCGCACTCGTCGGCGGCGTGTTTGTGCTCTATGTGCGCGGACTGCCCTTCAGCGTGAGTGCGGCCGTCGGATTTATCGCACTTTCAGGTATTGCCGTGCTCAACGGCCAGATCATGATATCGGCTATTCGCAGCTTCATAGAGCAGGGAAATCCGCTGAGAGAAGCCATTGTCCATGCTGCCAACCAGCGGTTGCGGCCGGTCTTGGCCACAGCCATTACGGATGCCGCTGGTTTCATACCTATGGCCCTATCCGTAGGGGTGGGGGCTGAAGTGCAGAGACCTCTTGCTACAGTGGTCGTGGGCGGAGTGCTGACCTCAACACTATTGACGCTATTTGTGCTGCCTCTGCTCTGTCTGCTTTTGCTCAGAGAAAAGGTGGAATAGTAACCATGGGAATGAACAAGCACTCGGCGCCGTGGTTCGGTTGCTGTCTATCGTGCAGTTGCGATACTGATTGCCTTCTTCGCGTCACAGTGACGTCACAGAAATGGCAATGGGGGGCAGGTGCTGATATATAAGTTATTGATCTTATTTGTCATAATCATTGGTCCTTTAGTAAAGGCCACCTGCTAATGGAGCAGGGGATATAAGAAAAGAGAAGCCTTTTCGGGCTTCTCTTTGAATTTAAAAGCTGTTGTTTTTATTAAAAATGGTCGAGGTGGTCGGATTCGAACCGACGACCCCCTGCTCCCAAAGTTGCCCAAACGATTCCGGATTGTTTCGGTTTCTTCTGTAAGAATTTGTTTTGGATAGAAATAGGCCCAAATCCATTTTTTGATGAGTTCGGCCTATTTCGGGGTATTTCTGCCGCCTCTGTTAGATGTCTGTTAGATGGAATTCCCCGTTGCCGGATGGTTTTTTTAATCCCAATTTCTGATTGTTACCTACAGCAAAAACTACAAACTAACGGCAGCAAAGTATCGGACGTCGAGTAGGCCGATACCGCATCAGCCGTTCGACGCTGTTATAGGAAAGCTTCTCGTTTTTCAACAGGAAGATCTCTGGTTGCTTACCCTCTAATATCTTGGCAGCCTTTGTCTGACAATGTTGACGTTGCCCCTTTTTTGGGACATAATTAATGCGGTTGGTAACCTTCCAAAGGAAAATGCAATATGACAACCGCATCTCCATCTGCTGCCGGAGCAGGGAAGACCGTTCTGCTGGTCGAAGATCAGGAAGTCACTCGCGAAAAGATCAGCAGCCTGTTGCAAGAACTCGGCTGCGAAGTCATCGCCGCCACCGACGGAGTGGAGGGACTGACGCTGGCCAAACTGAGGGGGGACGAGATCGACATGGCGATCCTGGATATCCGGATGCCGCGGATGGATGGGATCACCGCACTCCGCCACCTGCGCAAAATACCTCCGCTGGACCGGCGCCCCATCGTCATGCTGACCACGCAGGTGGACACGGAGACGGTGCGCACGGCTCTGAAGTACAAGGCGAATGACTTTATCCGCAAAGATGCCACGCTTCCCAAGATAATGGAGCGCCTGCAAGCTGCCCTGCGATTGACCACGCAGGCAGAGAAAAAGCCCCGACAGATGGAGGAGAAACCCCGGCAGACGGACCCGAAGGCGGAACTGGCTCACCGGATCCTCCTCGGGTACAGGAAAAGGGATCCCCGGGCCGAAGGACCGTATGTCCTATGCTTCGAAACCCCGATAGACCGTCAGGCCCTGGAGCAGGGCAGAGACGGAGCACTGGTAGAGTTTTATCGATGCGTTCTGGAAGCGGTAGGAAGAGTCAACCAGACCTACCCAGGGCTGAATGCGGGGTACAGCATCGAGTCGGAGACAGGGGAGGTCGTCCGCCTGGTCAAGGGGGATGATGCGGTCAGGATGGTGGTGGTCTCAGGACGTCAGCAGGATGGTTTCTCGCTGGTGCGGATGATGACTCTCGTCGGGAAAGATTCCCTCCCGGTTTTCCTGGCCTACAACTCGAGGGATTTGAGCCTGAAGCAGCACGGCAGCGCACTCAACATGGGTGCCGAACTGCTGGAACGGGACGAGGTGACGGTGGAACTGCTGGAATCCCTGTTTGAGAAAAGTCTGCCCATCCGAACGGAAACGAGCGAAAGAGGGGTGAAGTATCTGGAGCTGACCGAAGGAACGGGGCAGCAGCCCGAGGTTGGACAGCTGGTGACTATTCACTTCACCGGAAGGCTGCAGGACGGTACGATTTTCAGCGATTCCCGCGAAACCGGAGAGCCGTTCCAGTTCACCTTGGGAGAGGGAGAGGTGATCGACGGCTGGGAGGAAGGGATTAGAGTGATGAAAGAGGGGAGCCGGGGGCTACTGGTCGTCCCCCCCGAACTGGGCTATGGAAGCGAGGGCGACGGTAAATTGGTGCCGCCCGGTGCCACGCTGTTTTTCAATCTCGAATTGGTGAAAGTGGCCACCCCCCCTCTGGAGGAACAGAGGGGGGAGTAGAGGGGGGAGTAGATCGATCTCCCGGCTGCGTTCTATTCTTCTTCTCCCAAAAAGGCGGCTATCGCCTCCCTGGCTTCTTCAAAAGCCGTTTCTACCTGAGCGATCAACTCCTCGGCGCCGTCGAAGATCCCGTCCCGCCCCATATCTTCCAATTGCTGGCATAGAGCTCCGACTCTGCTGGCCCCCAGATCGCGAGCGTTCCCCTTGAGGGCGTGGGCTTCGTTCCGCAGATCCTCGCTTCGGCGCTCTTGCAGCGCCCGATGAAGGGTGGGCAGGATGCGTTCGACCCCACGGCAGAACAAGTCAAACATCTTGTGCACTGAAATGGCGCCGCGCCTCTCCATTTCCTGTAGGTCGATCAGCGTGCCTTCGTCGATCAGCAGGTCGTCGCTGCTGTCGAATCCTTCGTCCAACCGCGCCAGCACGGCCGAATCGATCTCGTCGTCGTCGAGTCCTTCATCGTCGTCCAACTGCTCCAATCCCAGCCGCGCCAACACCGCATCCACATCTTCGTCCTCTACTCCATCACCGGGCGTTTCCTGCGGAACGGCCTCCACCATGGCAAGACCGGTATCTGCCGATTGGATCTGCAGGCGATCGATCGCCTGGCGCAGGGTTTCCCAGCGCACCGGTTTGGGCACGTGGTCGTCCATGCCGGCCTGGAGACAGGCTTCGCGATCTCCCTTCATGGCGTTGGCGGTCAGGCCGATGATGGGAATGCGACTCTCGCCCTGCGCTTCTCGCTGGCGGATGGCACTGGTCGCCTCGTACCCGTCCATCTCGGGCATCTGCACGTCCATGAGGATCAGGTCGAACGACGATTCCTCCCACTTTTCGAAGGCTTCGCGGCCGTTGTCGACGGCCACGACCTGATGGCCGGCTTCTTCGAGCATGGAGATGGCCACGTACTGGTTGGTCTCGTTGTCGTCGGCCAGCAAGACGCGCAGCGGCGCGTGCGCGGCGGTAGCGGTTTCTTCGATCTGCTGCGGTTCGGTCCCCTGCCCGGAACTCAGCATCGTTACGATACCGTCCAGCAGATCGGACTGGGTGATCGGTTTGCGCAGAATATGCCGCACCCCCTGTGCCCTCACCTGCTTGAGATAGTCGGGATCATCCAGCGACGTGAGCATCATCATCGGCTGGTCTGCCAGCTCGGGATCCTGGCTGATCTGCCGTGCCAGCTCCAGTCCATCCATCTCCGGCATCATCGCGTCCAGCAATACCAGATCGAACGGCTCTTCGCTCTCTCTGGTCTGGCGCAGCACCTCCAACGCCTGCTGGCCGCTGTCTACTGCGATCACCGATATCCCCCAGCTACCCAGCATGTCCTCCAGGATCATCCGATTGGTAGCATTGTCGTCCACCCCCAATACCCGCAGCTCGCCCAGGTGTTTCAGCATACTCGATCTGGATTTGGCCTCCACTTCCGAACGTCCAAAGCGCGCGGTGAACTGGAAGACGCTTCCCACGCCTTCTTCGCTCTCTACCCAGATCCGTCCCCCCATCAGCTCTACCAACTGCTGGGAGATATTCAGCCCCAGACCGGTCCCTCCAAAATGGCGTGTCGTCGAGGCATCCGCCTGGGAGAACGCCTCGAAAATGAGCGCACACTTTTCCTCGGGAATGCCGATCCCCGTATCGCGCACGGCCACGCGTAGATCCACTTCTTCCTCTGTTTCTTCGCGGCACTGCACATCGACGACCACCTCCCCTTCGGAGGTAAACTTGATGGCGTTGCCGATCAGATTGATGATGATCTGTCGCAGGCGCGTTGGGTCTCCTCTGAGTCCATCCGGCACATCGGCATTTACGTGACAGGCCAGCTCCAGCCCCTTCTCATGGGCGCGCATCCCCATCAACCTCATCACGCCGTCGGTCACTTCCCGCAACTCGAAATCGATCGATTCCAGCGACATGCTGCCGGCTTCGATCTTGGACAGGTCGAGGATGTCGTTGAGAAGCACCAGCAGCGCGTCGGCCGAACTGTCGACCGTCGCCAGATAGTTGCGCTGGTTGGTATCCAACTCGGTGCGCTTGAGCAGGTCGACCATGCCGACGACGCCGTTCATCGGCGTGCGGATCTCGTGCGACATGTTGGCCAGGAAGGCGCTCTTGGACCGGTTGGCATCCTCGGCTTTTGCCCGGGCCTCCTGGAGCTCGACCTCGTTCCGCTTCCTTTCGGTGATGTCCTCCTTCACCGCGACGTAGTGGGTCGCCTCGCCGCTGGCATCCAGGATCGGGGAGATCGAGGCGTATTCCCAGTAGAGCTCGCCGCCCTTCTTCCGATTGCAGAACTCGCCGCGCCACTCGCGACCGGACCTGATCGTCTCCCACATCTGGCGGTAGAGTTCTGGGGACTGCGTGCCGGACGACACCATCCGGGGATTCTGGCCAATGGCCTCCTCGGCGCTGTATCCGGTCACCTCGACGAACCTGGGGTTCACGTATTCGATGGTGCCATGGGGATCGGTGATGACCACGGAGGCCGGGCTGTATTCGATGGCGCGTGAGAGCTTTCTCAGCTCCGCTTCAGCTTCTCGACGGGCCGTGATATCTCGCACGGCCGCGACCACGAAGGCTCCTTCCTCTGAGTCGATGGGGCTGAGGTTGATCTCCACCGGGAACTCACTGCCGTCCCGGCGCAGTGCGAGCAGCTCCACATCGGCGCCCATAGGCCGGGTTTGGAGATCGGCGACAAATCGACCACGCTGGGAAGGGTGCTTCTCTCGGAAGCGCTCGGGGATCAGCATCTCGATCTCTTTCCCGAGCACCTCCGCCTGGCGATGACCGAACATCGCCTCGGCCTGCGTGTTGAACAGGCTGATCTCCCCGGCGGCATCGACCACCACCATGCCGTCCGGCGCCGACTCCAGCAGCCCGCGGAAACGAGCTTCTTGCCGACGCAGTCGCGCGTTGCGCCGCACGACCTGGCCACCCATCCATACCAGCGCGCCAAGAGCCAGTCCCAGTGCCGACCACAGGACGATCAGTCCGTACGGATGGTGTACTTCCACACGAACCTGTGCCGGCTCTGGAGTCACGCCGAGGTCACGGTCGATGGCCTGCACCTCGAAGACGAAATCACCCGCCGGTAGGTCGGCGTATTCGATCTGCCGGGATGAAGTGACCCGCCAGTCGTCGTGGCCGGCCAGGCGGTAGCGGTAGCGCAAACCGCCGGGTCTCGTCTTCAGGCTGATGCCCTGCACCTCGAAGGTCAGCAGATCCTGCGAGGTGGTCAGTTCGATACGGTCCAGTGGTCCCTGCCGCCCTTCGGTGATGATGTCACTGACAGCCACATTCGGAGTAGAAGGGTTCGGTTGGTAACGCATGAGTCCATCCATCGTGGCGACCCACACCCGACCGAGATGGTCTTCGAGCACCTCGTTGACCGCGCTGGCGGGAAGGCCGTCGTGCAGCGTCTGCGTCTGCAGGAGATGGCCGTCGGTCACACTCAAGCCGCTGGCCGTGCCGATCCACATCCTGTCCTGGCGCCCCCCATTGAGCGAGTAGACCCAGTTGTTGGCCAGACCATTGAGGGCTGTGATATGACGGATTTCCCCGCCATCGGACCGATAGAGGCCCCTCTGTGTCCCCACCCACAGTGCTCCGCTCCCATAGGCCAGCGCATCTATCGGCGCCCTCTGCCGGCCACGAGGCAGCACAAAACCACTGGCGCGCTCGTAATCGACAAACCGGCCGTTCTCGAATAGGTCCAAACCGTTGTTGGTACCCACCCAGATTCGCCCCTGGCCGTCGCCGGTGATGGCGTCAGAGAGATCGTTGGACAATCCGTCTGCCGTGCCTAAGCGCCGCGTCTGGTCACCGGCAAACACATACACGCCATCATGCGTGCTGGCCCACAGGCCCTGTTCCTGCACATGCAGTGCCCTTACCATCGCACCACCGGGGCCGATGACCCGGACGAACGCGGCCTGCCGTTCGGCGTAGAGCCCCGATCTCGTGCCCACCCAGATCCGCCCATCGGCATGCTGAGCGATATCGGAAACATCGTGCGTGGTCGATGGATCACTGCCCAGCTGGATCAGTTTGAACCGGCTCCCATCGAACAGACCGAGTCCCGCGTGCGTGCCGACCCAGATCTTCCCGCGATCGTCCTCCAGCAAGGCTGTGACGTTATTGCTCGGTAGCCCGTCGGCCATCCCAAAAAAGCGCATCGATGGATCAAAACGTGCGATGTGCCCCTCCGACCCGAACCAGAGGCCCCCCTCGCGGTCTGCGACCATGGAATACAGGGATTCATTGGGCAGTCCCTCTGCGGGCATTTGCCGGAGCTTGTCCCCCTCGACCTTCAGCAACTGCCATGCCGCCAGATTTTCCGTACTGATAGCGGGGGTGGTTATCCAAATCTGTCCGTCTCCAGTGCGGAATACCGCGCTGTTCACGGCACTCAGCCGCGGGTTGACTGCGCCAACGTGCCTGAACCCGCCCAGGCGAAACATGTAGAGTAAATTGTAGATATCAGGCCATGTATCTTCGCTGACAACGGTGGACAACGCCTGCTGGGGAAACGCTCTTGGTCCGGAGTATTCTACTCTCTCGATTCGGCCTCCTTCCAGACGAAACAACCCCGTTTGCGTCCCCAGCCACAGGCGGCCCCGGTCGTCCAAATTCAAATCACTTACTGTGCTGGTAGAGATACCGTCGTCGGCACCGAAGCTGGTGAAGTAGCGGCCATCAAACCGGCTCAGGCCGCGATCCGTTCCCACCCATAGCACCCCACCGCCGTCTCCCGCCAGGCAGCTCACATTGTCTGCTGGCAGCCCATCGGACTCGCCGTATCGGGTGCAGTAGGTGCCGTCGTATAGATAGAGCCCGTCAGCTGCGGCAATCCACAGTCCATCCTGCCCAGACAGAAGATCGTTGATAGCGGATTCGGGAAAGCCGTCGTGCGCGGTGAAGTGGACGAACTGTCCACCGTCGAAGCGACTGACGCCGTTCGAGCTGCCAAGCCACAAATAGCCGGCTTCATCCACTGCCATACTGCGGATTGAGCCGCGCAGCAAACCATCTTCGGCCCCGAAGCTGTGCCAGGCACCCACGCGCTGGCCATGGCCGGCATCGACCACGTGTCCGGGGCCCACTACACGTACCCGCCCCACAGCCGGAGCAACAGAAAGCACGACCTCGACCGGATCTTCTGTACCTATCTCGACCAGGTGATCCCGACTACCGGCGGAAGCCGCCGCACCATGTAATCGGTACTCTCCAACCGGTAACCAGGTAGTGAAGGACCCATCAGACCCCGTCTCCAGCTTCACCCAGCGCGTCGAGTCGGCCGTAGAAATGAGCTGCACGCGGGCCCGACCGAGTCCATGCTCTGTTCCGCTGCGCACCACCCTTCCGGATAGCGAGCCAACTTCGCTGCTGCCGACAAGGACGACATCGCCGCGTCGCGTATGGGCCCTTTGCTTGCCCACGCCGCCGCCCCAGGCCAGCCAGGTGTAGGTGTTGTCCGCATCGCGGTCGATGAGGGAGATATCGAAGCTCAGCACGGACGATGTTCGCCCCTCAATGGGGAGCTGCCACTCGTAGCGATGTCGGCCCTCGCCGTGCCAGCCCCTGCCGCGCACGACACTCCCAGCATCCTCTTCTGATCCCACCGAATCCCTTCCACGCAGCGCGTACTGAACGCCCGAAGACTGGTCATCGTGGGCGAGGGACAGAAAGACCTCTACGGCGTCCTCAGAATCCCAGGCGCGCGTCGTCGACGTGTCGATGATCGATTCGTCGCGCACGTCGATGGCCAGATAGAGCAAGTCGTCCTGCAGATTGTGACCGATGCGGAAGGTGGCCTCAACATCACCCTCGCCCTCCGGCCAGGAACCGTCTTCGGTCAGGGCAATGGGATAGACGGGCAGTCCGTCCGGCCAGTCGCCGAAGTCGGCATCGATAGTAATGCCCTCCACCGGATAGGCGAGGGCCACGGCCCCGTTGTGGGCGTAGATAGAGCATGGCAGAGCGAAAAAGAGGAGGAGGAGCAACATGTGCTTCATGGAATCCAACCTCATATAATCGAACAGGATACAGTGGCCTTCAGTTGCTTCTAAGATACAAAATCTCAACCAGAGCAACCAGAAATGGAAATGGCTCCTTCGCAAAGGAGCCAACAGCCCGCGACCTCTCCCTGTGGGTACAGGCAAGGCCGATCGACGAGCACGCACCTCTACCGGCCTGGTTGGGTTTACTGAGGAAATCCGGTTAGACGGCAAATCTCTCCCTACCAACGGAGTGAAGAGCGATTAGGGCACGCTAAAGGTTCGAGGTGCAGAAGAAAACCAGCCCCTTCTTTGGACTGGCCTACCCCCAAATTTCGCCTTTTCAACAGGCGATGATTCATTCTTGGATACTCAGAATATACGAACGATAATCCCCCGACTCGGGTGTAAAATTCGCCTGAAATCAGAACTTATTCAGACACTGTCTGATGGGTCGAGTCTTGGCAAGCACGCCTAACTCATTCTCTTTCACAACAAGGGGTCCTCCAATCGCCGATGCTGCCATAGGATCTGCCCCTGATAAGGATTCTCCTTAGATTCACAGTCTTAAGGGAAACCCTAAGTCATTCCTTCACAAAAACTTGCACTCCCCCTCCAGGGATTCCTATATTGCCCCCACGGCTTTTTCAAACGAAGATTAGATAAATCTTAGATAATGCGTTTTTTCAGCTACTTCTCGATAGTGCTTAAACTAAATATCTACTATCATTTAGGAAAATAACAATGAACGCAAATCCCAACATCCTCTTCCTGTTGGCTTAGAAAATGACATGGCGGAGGTGTGGGATACTTTGAACGCGGGATCTTCCACGATCGTGGAAAGTCTGCGGAGACATGAGAGGAATTGGAGGGTAGATCAGAGGTAGATCAGAGAAATCCGGAGGAAACGGCCGCATTGGAACGGTTTCTCTCAGCGGTCGAAACCGCATGGAAAACTTGACATTGATCTGTCGGAAGCTGAATATAATTAAGAAAAGAAAACAATGCCTGAAATCGCTCGTTTCTTCGGCATCATCATCCGCATGTTCGCAGAGCCGGATGCCCCGCATCATCGACCTCATCTTCACGCCTATTACCAGAGTCACGTCGGGGTCTTTGCGGTGGATGAAATCGAGTTGATTGCAGGTGAGTTACCAAGACGTCAGCGGCGTCTGGTCGAAGCATGGGCCGAACTGCACCAGCACGATCTGCTGGCCGACTGGGATCGCCTGCAGTCCGGACAGTTGCCTTTCAAGATCGATCCCCTGCGCTGAGGAGAGAAAAATGGACCACCCGATCTATCGAGTCGTGGATTTTGACATAGTGGGAGCTCATACCCTGCAGATCCACTTTAACGATGGAATGGCGCGAACCATTTGCTTTCAATCAATTCTGGAGGGGGAGATGTTCGGCCCGTTACGCGATCAATCTCTTTTCAACCAGGTCAGCATTGATCCCGAAGTCCACACTCTGGTTTGGCCCAATGGGGCTGATTTCGACCCGGCGACGCTGCACGATTGGCCCGAACATCTTCCTGCACTCGAGGCCATGGCTCGCCAGTGGTCATTAGCTGTCGCTAGTGAGTAACGTCACTGATCTTCTTTTGTGCCCCTGAAATCCATGAACCTCTTCATCATGGGATACCATTCAATACGCCTCAAAACATGAGAATTTGACATGGTCATTCTTTGAGCCATAATTAAGTTTAACACTTAATATGGCTCAGGTGTCTCCGCCAAGGTTCTCCATGCACCATGGCATGCCCACTCCGAAACCTCGTTGAACTCTATGCTAACCAACCGTACGTTCCTCTCTTTTCCGGTATGCCACAAAGGAATCTGCCCAGTTTAGGATTGACACGGAAAGAAAATAGTGTATTCTGTTTCTCGATTCTTGCTTGTAAGACAAGAATGGAGAAAAGAGATACACGTCATGAAACAGAATCTCGGCAAGCTAGAGATGCAGTTCTTCGCGTGGGCCCAACTGCGCAAGCGGACGGCTGTCCGGGCAGGCGATGTCGGTTCCGCGCTGCGGATTACGGGAAAGCAAGAGGCCGAACTCCTTAGCCGGCTCACCCGTGCCGGTCTAATCGCTCGCGTGAAGAAAGGGCTCTATCTCGTCCCCGAAAGGCTGCCGCTCGGAGGCAAGTGGAGCCCCAGCGAAGCCCTTGCCCTCAAGACGCTCACGGAAGAGGCAGGCGGACGATATCAGATCTGCGGCCCCAACGCTTTCAACCGGTATGGATTCGACGATCAGATCCCAACCGTGACGTACGCGTACAACAACCATTTTTCAGGAACACGCCGGATCGGCAGCGTCAACCTATCCCTCATCAAAGTAAACGACAAGCGTCTGGGTGCAACGGACTCGGTAAAAACGCGAGACGGTTTGGTTCTGGTGTATTCATCAAGGCTGCGGACGCTGATCGACGCCATGTACGACTGGTCGCGCTTCAACGGACTACCCCGTGCCTGCGATTGGATCCGGGAGGAGATAGGGAAGGACTCACGGAGTGCCAGCAAACTGGTGCAGCTCACTCTGGAGTACGGGAATCAAGGGACGATTCGACGACTCGGGTACCTTTTCGAAAGGGAAGGGGTACGGCCATCTGTGGTCAGTAAGCTCAAAGACACACTCAATCCTTCGTCCGCGCTAATCCCATGGGATCCGACGCGACCCAAACGGGGCAAGACGGTCCGCACATGGGGGATTCTCGACAATGCCCAATGAAAACGGTGCCGGTTTCGACATTTATGAAGACCCCGACCTGTTCGCAGAGGCAATTAACTTCACATCGGCCATAACGGGGTTCGCCGCGAGATTGATCGAGAAAGACTACTTCGCCTCCGTGCTGCTGCGTCATTTGTGCAGCGAAAGCGCCGACCTGGTGTTCAAAGGCGGCACGTGCCTGAGTAAGGTTTATTGGGGTTTCTCAAGATTGAGCGAAGATTTGGACTTCTCCGTTGCCGTGCCGCTCGAGGCAACGCGAGGTCAACGGCGGGTGGCAGCGTCCCCGATGAAGCAGGCAGTGGGGGCAATACCGACTACTTTGCGGACGTTTCGACTTGAGGAAGCGCTGCGCGGCTTCAATGTGTCCACTCAGTACGTCTCTGCGTTGAGCTACGAGTCACAAATCGTAGAGGAAGCCGAGAAGATCAAGGTGGAGATCGGCTTCCGCGAGCCGCTCCTCCTGGGTGCCGTGGCGCTGGAAGCTCGGACGCTGCTCCTGGACCCCGTCGGTGGTGAGGCTATGGTAGCCGACCTTCGGAGTACGCGCCATGGCGGAGTTGGAAGCCTACGCCGAGAAAACGCGAGCGGCCCTTACGCGTCGCGAGCCGGCCGTGCGAGATTTCTACGACTTCGACTATGCCGTTCAGGTGGGATACCTCCAGCCGGAGGCCGCCGACTTCGTTGCGCTCGTCCGACAGAAGCTGGCAATACTTGGCAATGAGGGGATTGACGTGAGTGACACGCGTCGCGAGCAGTTGGTGAGACAATTGGAGGCGGAACTCCGACCCGTGCTGCGTCCGGCGGATTTCAAAGCCTTCAATTTCGACCGCGCCTTCGCGCGCGTGGTGGCATTTGCCGGTCGCGTGAGTTAATCCCAGGCTATTTTGATTTTCGGGCTCATGATTTCTTTCCTTTCCGTCCGATCAGACGCACCTCGCCCAGTCTGTTCCCCTGGCGATCCACTTCGATATAACCCAGTGCTTCCAGTATTCTGATGCCCGGGCTGCGCTGCGAGCCTGCGCTTTGTAGCTTGCAGTGCCGGTGTTCGGCGATGGCCGTGGTGATCTCCGCCGCATTCATCTTGCCTCCGTATGCGGTGAGTATCGACCAGACCAGTGCTGCACTGGCGCGATTCCAGTTGACGACCGTACCCCGAAGTTTTTCCCTGTCATCCTCGTTGAGAGGGCAGAGCTCCATCAGTTCATCGATATCCATTTTGTCCGCACCATCGGCCATTATCTGTTCGTAGCGGGCCTTGCGGGCACGAGCTTGCCACTGTCTGCCCAGTTCGGCCAGTTCGGCCAGTTCGTCGATCATGCTTATGCGCCGGGAGTATCTTTCCACCAACTCGCCCATGAACTGGGCGAATTTCTCCTGGTGACCGGGAATCTTTTGCAGATGTCGAGCGCGGATGGCGACCTGCTGGTAGTAGCGGCGGTGCGAAGCAGTTTCCGCCAGTTCGAGCAACGCCTGGCGAGAAAGATCGAAGCATGCTGTGGGGAAGCGATCCTGCAGCAGTTCGACCATGCGGGGGAACTCGTGGTCGTCGCGGTGCATGCGGGCGGCGTCCAGCAGGTCGTCCCAGCGCTTTTCAGTGGAGAAGATGTCGATCAGGGCGGCACCGGTGCATTCCTCCTTGATTTCCGCGACCAGGGCTTCCCGTTCTTTGCTGGTCTTCAGCAGATTGCGAAGAAGGAGGTAGTCATCGAGTTTGTTTTCGGTAAACAGCAGTTGTTTGCCGCATGCGATTATGCGCTTGTAGCTGCGGCCCCGGTCGCCGTTTTGGAGGATGAAGCGGGACAGAGGCATCCGCGTTTCGTAATAGTCGTGCGAATAGGGCTGCTTTTCGGTCAGGTCGAGCAGGTCGAGGGCCATATCGATTGCTTCGTTTTTCTCGCCTATTTCGATCAGTTTTTCTCCGAGAGGCAGGGCCAGGTGGGGGTATGTCTGCACGGCGTTGCGACCGACTTTGATAAACCGTTCTATTTCGCCGGTCAGGTCGAGGAGGTGCAGCAGCACTCCGGCCTTCTCCTGTTTTCGGTCCAGCCGTTTGACGTGTTTTTTGAGAAAGGAAAGAACGTGTTCGGCCTCTGCGGCATTGCGCACGGCGCGCGAGAAGGCATCCTCCCAGGTGTATAGGGGACCATAGGGGGCGGCGGCGAACAGGGTGGCCAGGCGATCCAGCATCCGCCGTTTCTCCCCAGCTGGTTTGCCCGCTGACAGTGTTTCAGCCCAGCGCAGGAGCGCCCTGTTAGCCTCGGTAAAGCAGGCGTCTTCAACGTAGCCGGTGTCGTCGTATTTGTCGTCGTAGAAATCCTCGTCATCATAGTCACAGTCGTCGCTCTCTGTCTCTCGCCCTTCTGTTGCCTTTTGACCACAGGCGTGGATGACGGCTTCGTGGATCTTGGCGCTTTCGATCCAGTTGCCTTGCACCTGGTATCTGTGGGCGATATCGACGAAGGGGGCGAGTATGCTTTCCACTGTATCTCCCTGATCTTCCTCGTCGGGATATTCGTAGGAATCGTAGCCGTAGTGTTCGCGTTCGTACGGGTCGGTCAGGTCGGCGTTTCCCAGGGCTGTAGTTATCTCTGCCTGGTAATCTTCGACCTTTTTGGCTGTCTCGGTCGCACCGGAGGAGAAGATCTGGAGGTTTTCCGCCAGTTTGGGGAACTCGGTGGCCTGCAGGCGCACGAAGGTGCGCAACTCTTCCAGGGAGAGGGGAGCGAGGAGGTCGTCGAGTGGAATGTTCGGTGCCGCTGGGGAGGTGGAAATGATTGTCTGGCCATCCTCCGTCTGCTGGAGGATGAGGAGCATGACGGCGACGATGTGTTTGCAGATACCGCCCCAGTCATAGGGGCAGGTGCAGTGGCACTCCAGACCGGTGACATCCTCGCGAATTCTGACGGCGTAGCGGTGAGTTCCATAGACTTGGGCGCGGTGGGTGTCGCCGTCCAGGACCAGCTTGTGCACGGCTCCCGATTGCAGATACTGTTCGCCCCGATGATAGGAGCTGTCGTCTGCGAGTGCGTGAATGGTCGAGTGGTCGAATTTGGGTGGGTTCATGATATACTGGCTGGAGGAATTGGAAGAGGAGGGTAAAACTGCGGATTCCAATCTCAGGAATTCCGCTGATCAGCGTCAGGTAAGGGAAGGAATTCAGGATATAGGTGGATGGGATCGATGATTCGGACGTTTCTCACTACCAGAGGTATGCCGATCGATAAGCGCATAGAATTCAGAACATCACGGCATACTTGCCGGGAACGAGTGACCCCGTGAAAGTGGTATAAACGTCGGTTTGATCCCGATCTAGCAATTGCTGATCGAAGATCTGGCGATCTTTATGATGGAGAAGCACTTCTCCCTCTGGATTGTCTCCTTCTTCCGTAGTGGAGAAAGCTATCCATTCATCGGGATAGAGTGCTTTAGCTTTGGCGAGTTTCATGATCGTTCATCCGGTTTCTTTCGATCTGGTTTGCGTAGATGATGGGTAGTCATCCGGGAATATACCATTGATGGCTGAGGCAATCAACGGTCTGGCCGTCGGCAATCGTTCTCCTGCTGAGGTTTCCGAATTGGAGGAGGACGTAATCCGAGGAGGTAGTTCTGTTTCGATGTCACCACTATGTCACCAAGAGGAAAAACGGGAAAGAGGCAATGTTTATGAAATTCTTGTCTTCATTGAAGATAACTTTCTCTGCGAGAGGGAGATCCACCTGCGTTTTGAGCAGGTGGGGTACATAAAAATAAGCCCGTGAAGGGCTCATTTTAGAAGCTATAAGTTGCTGTCTTTATTGAAATTGGTCGGGGTGGTCGGATTCGAACCGACGACCCCCTGCTCCCAAATCATGTTGTTGAAAATT
>Ga0233437_1002811_pt1 | contig 24925 bp, 34 predicted proteins | sample SI_122_August201_FD_182714 | JGI IMG/M metagenome (GOLD analysis project Ga0233437, IMG submission 182714) | Seawater microbial communities from Saanich Inlet, British Columbia, Canada - SI_122_August2016_200_MG | ecosystem: Environmental > Aquatic > Marine > Inlet | place: Canada: British...
CTTTATAAGCCCCAGCTCATGAATAATTGCTTCTAAGTCTTGCCCGTGCTGATCTTTAACATCAGTATGCATAATTAAGCATGCTTTATCGTGACCAACTTTATCCAAAAATTCTTTAAACCAATAAATCAGAGATCCCGACTGTTTTCGTCGAGCATTTCTGTTGTTCCAGACACATACAAATTTTTTATCTAATCCCTTTTCTTGCCGTAGCATCGTGCGCTCTTCTGCACTCATAGGCTTAAAGATTTCGCTATTTACAGCATGTGGCAAGTAAGAACTATCCACCTCTGGTGAGACCGTCTTCACAATCTCGTGAGTCACTTTGGAGATGCATACGATATGATCATTAGACAAATAGGATGGTCTGTTAAACATGGGCGGTGGAAAGTTGTCCCACACATGATAATAAACCATCGGAACATGCGCCCTAATTTCGTTTTCAATATCCCAGAGCCATCCATAAAAGCGTGGATCTGTCATAAACCAGAGTATATCCGGTTTCTGTTGATGTATCATGGCGCGGACTTGCTCCGCAGTGCCATATCCGTCGACAGGCCAAATAATCCAATCCTCGCCCCATTGCTGGGTTGACTGTGGCTCATGGGTCGGGTGCTTAATCGCTCCCCCAAATGACATAAACTTATATTTACCTGTTTCCAGGAGCCCTTCAATGATGTATTTGCTTTGAGTACCTACACCAGAGGGTGAAAGAGGGTGGTCTCCAATGGTGAAAACCTTGATTTTTTCAGACATATTAATTCCTTTATGGGCAGTGTTCAGTATTAAGCAGCTTACAAGGATAGGGCTTGTGGCAATTCAGCCGATTCTTGATACTAAATCTTTTAGTGATATTATAGATTGCTTGATATAGAAGTTTAAGAGCGTTCTCAGTTTTTCTTTCGCCGCTCGTTACTCTAAATATCTCTACACGGTCTTTTTTGGCTGTTCTTTTTAACAATGCAAAGTGAGTTTCTACGTTTGCAGGGTCAATCTTGTGCTTCTGACAGAAAAAATGTTTATACAACGTGAGTTGATAAGTAACCAATTTCTGAGCCTTCTTGCGAGAATCCCATCCCCACGAGCAAGTTTTCCAATCAAAAAGATGATAAGTATCTCCTACCTTAACGACAGCATCTACAAAACCTTTAAAATAAATATTAAAATTCTCAATGGGAACGTACAGCATCTCTTCAGACGAAAACACCTCATAATCACCAAAATATTCTTCTAGGGCGTCCTCCACCTCGGCAAGAATTGCAGGACCAGCGGATTTCATCTGCTGAACATTTACTGCATTGAATTCAATGTTCTTTTCTATTAGTTCTTGTATGCGTTTGGCAAACCCAAGTTGAAAGAGTTCGGTTTCATTAATATCTTCCTTTAGAAGTTTCTTTTCGCATACATCATGGATGGCGCTTCCAAAGGCTGTATATTCGTTACCCTCAAAGGGGGCAACCTTTTCAATCCAGGATTTCTTGTGATAATGGGGGCAATGTGCCCAATCTTTTAATTCGGAATAGGATATATGTTCACGCTTCGTCGTCATTAATTATTTCTTCAATCTTTCTATACAGAACTGGTGAGGTATTCCTCACGATTCGTGGATTATCGAGAAAATACCGCTCGAATCCGTTTGCAAAATACTCTTGAATAGAGGTGGCGCCATAGGGGGTTACAAAGAGTCCTGTTGTGTGTGCGGCTAAATCCCCATACCCAATCTCAAAGGCCAAATATTCATCAAACTTCTTATTATACTCGGTTTGCTTAAATAAGAGATGATTAACTGGGAATCCGGCTGCTTTTAACAGTTGATATAATCTTTCACGTTTGCCTTTAAATTCCTTGATCAAAGAATCATCATAAATCTGCCAGCCATATGTATCTTCTAAAGCATGGGCTGTTTCGTGCACAAAGTTTTCCAACATATCGAAGTTAGTAGGCTCGAAGCAACTCATATAAATGGCGCCGTGGTCATAGGCAGCATTCTTACCTTTGAGAGCATTAAAGTTTCCTATGTATACCACATCAACGTTTCTAAGTAATGCCTGAGGGATAATCTCTTCTACTTCTTGACAAAATGCTGGAACGTCTACCGCGGCATCCGGTACCTGGGTGAGCCAGACCGGAATATTGTAAATGTAATATTCCATTACTCCTTGCTCTTATCCATTGTCATTTCGATATCATCGAGGGCTTGCTGGTATCCACGCAAGAAATTCTCTTCTGCGATTGCCATCAAAAACTCGGGAAATTCGGCTGCAAATACTTGCACAGCCATATCTACCGTTACCTCTTCTTCTGCCAGCAGTCGATTGCCAATGTAGTTGACAACCAGTTGCTTGAGACCCGTGCTGTCGTCAATTGACGTCTGCAAATCAGGATTTTCTAATTCTACTTCGGATGTTTCCATTTTATTCTCACAAATTTTGAGCGGCGAAGGTTGCTACCTTAGAGCGTTCGCCCTTTTGGAGTGTAACATGGGCTGCGAGATCAAACTTCTTAAATTTCTCTACAGCGTGCGTCAAGCCATTTGTCGTGGCATCGATATACACGTTGTCAATCTGTTCTACGTCACCAGTCAACACAATTTTCGTTCCTTCACCTACTCTTGTTATTATAGTCTTTAATTCGTGAGTTGTCAAGTTTTGTGCTTCATCAATTATGATAAAGGCGTTCGAGATTGAGCGACCACGAATGTAAGTCAATGCTTCTATCTCTATTGTACCCTTTTGCATGTAAATGTCAAGGGTTATTTTATCATTTCCCATCAAAAACTGTAGATTGTCTTGAATGGGCATCAGCCAGGGGGACATCTTCTCTTCCATGGTTCCCGGCAGGAAGCCTATGTCCTTTCCTAGGGGTTGTACGGGTCGTGAGACGATTACGCGGGTGTATTCCTGCTTGGACTCGTCTATGGTCTGCTCAAGCCCTGCAGCGATGGCACAGATCGTCTTACCGCTACCTGCCTTACCGATGGCAGTTACTATCTGAATCTTGGGATCCATCAAAGCATCCAGTAAGAAAGACTGTTCTTTATTACGTGGCTTAATACCCCAGACGCTGTGCTTCTTTTTCGCTAGCTGTTCTATAGGAGTATTCTTGTCGGTATAACGACCAAGAGCAGATTTCTTCTCATTAGCATTAGAAACCATCATGACATAATGATTGGGGTGTAAACGAGCGCTGTCTAAATAGACATCTTTCTTCTCATAAAAGTTATCAACGATTTGATCATCAACTACGATAGTAGTAAAGCCAGTGAAGATCTTTTCGCTGTTATCAACGATTTGATTATTTTGAAAATCCTCGCTCTCAAGCCCAACAGCGTCTGCAATAACGCGCATATTAATGTCGCGAGATACCAAAATAACTTTACGATCGAGTTCTTTATGAAATTTGAGTGCTGTAGCGATAATAAGATGGTCAGGGATGCGTATGTCTAAGTCACCGGGAAGATCGTCGGTTGCGCCTTGGGAGCTGACTGACTTAACAATTCCGAGACCTTTCCGAATACGAACTCCTTTGTTAATGGATCCCTTAGAACGTAAGTCATCCCATAGGCGGATTATCTTCCGGGCTTGTGCTCCAACGACATCTTGGCGCTTTTTATGACCATCTATTTCCTCAAAGACCTTTAAAGGAACGTAGATATCATGATTTTTGTAAGCGTAAATACACTCAGCATTGGTAAGGTAGACACTGGTGTCTAATACATAAATTTTCTTTCGAGACATATATACCCTCTTTGCTCTTAGTAATTAGAGCTTTCCACAAGAATGCATCAGTTCTTGGGTAAATCGTGTGCTGTTAGGATTTGAACTTTCGATGGCTCGGGGCAATCTTCATGCTCTGGTAACGATGGTGACAGCATCTGAGCCGTATCGACCAATATTCTTGAACTCTGGACTTTCCCACCGCCAACATACCATAATAATTTTATTCCCAATTTTTCACAAAGTTCGATCTCTGGAGTGTTGGTAGATTTACGATCGCCGCCATTGGCAAAAAATGTTGGTTTAAGCTGTTCTAAAGCCTCACAGACTGTGCCATCATTGTCATCAACGCAGACGGTCTCTTGAACACCTTCGAATCCTTGTAGAATCTCACAGCGCTCGCTAAATGGCATAAAGATATAGCCTTTTTTTCGCATTAGCCACTCATCTGAGTTAACTATCACGATCAGCCTTCCAAATTGTGCTGCTTCGCGAATCATTCTTAAGTGTCCCACGTGAACGGGGTCAAATCCGCCGGAAATACAAATTGTCTCAATCATTATAACGCCCTCTCAATGTTTATGCTGGATCGTATAAACTCTCTTCTTTTTCTTCTTCTGTCGGCTCGGTGGCATTATATATAACCAGCGTATATAAGCCTTCCCAAAATGTTGATATCTTGCGGCGTATAGTTTGCGCGCGTTCTCTATTCCCGGCATCTATTACAAGGGTGCGGCCTAAACCACCTTCTTTAATACTATAAGAGTATTCCGATCCAAATTCTATTGCTGCTTTTAATAAAAGAATGTCATCCTTTTTTAGGGTCATCTAATCTTTCTTTCTACGAGTTTTCTTATGTAACTTTTCAAATAAAAGTTTTTTCCATAAGGTTTTTTCAATCTCGTCTTTAGGCATTTTAAGAGAATAGAGACCAGCTAAAATTAAACGTATTTCTCGGTTAGAGAGATATACCGTTTTGAGAAAAGGGGGGATCTTTCTGTCTTCTCTGGTCTTGGACATTTTTATTCTTGTCTCTCCACATTAATAGGCGCTGAGTACACAGTAAATAGTAGCGACGTCTTTTAAATGATGTCCTCTACCATAAACCTTAATGCCTTTATAGTATAGTCTAAAATCTATCATACCACCAGAGGTGATATTCTTTCACCTATCAATAAAAAAACCCCCTCCGAAGAGGGGGCTTTAAGTATACCCGGAAACTAAATTAATCTTTAGTTACCACCAAGATAAATCCACTCAACGATAAAGGTAAACTGACCCGCAGTCCATGCACCGCCGGCATGAATAACGCGTCCGTGTACCTCAACTGCACCTGAAATATAGGCAGCAGTATCCGGTTGTTGAACAATCGGGTTGTCTCCCAGCAAAGCAGTTGCAAGAGCAGTATCAGTCGAAGTGCCCACACCTGCTGCAACGCTGGTACCAGTTTCAAATACTACTGCTGCAGCAAAATCGGTGCCGCCGGCAGTGGTACCCCACTGCACCGTGACGTTACCGCCGCTAGCGCAGGCTCCAGGATCGCTGGCAATACAGGTCAGTTTCGTAATGACCGCATCACCTGGGATGGAAATTGCTCCGGAGTCGACGTTGGCGGATGCCCCGGTAAAATCGACCTGCTTGACGCATGCGTTGGCTAGACCATTAGCATATGAGCCGGCTTGATTGGTTTGTTTAGTGACAGCCGTATTAGTAACATTGCCCTCATGGGTCACGGCGCCTTGAAAAGTTTGATCTTCGCTCAGAAGATACGGGATTGCATAACTTTTCAGTAGATTTACTGCTCTTTTACTCATTTTATGTTTCCTCCTATAGGATTAATTCTTTAAAGCTTTATCAAAATCACGAACCTTCATTCGCGTTCACCTATACATAGTCGCTGGAGTGCTACTAGTCACTTCTTTCTCCGCTTCTTATTGAGCTTAGCCTTCCGGCGCTTCTTTTCAATGCGCCAGGCGTTGAGAGCCTCCTCTAGTGCCACGTCTGGGTGCACCCGGGTCTTAACCGCATAATAACGATTATTTACCTTTCCCTGCCAATGAACCTTTACCTGCAGGTCCTCTTCCATCTCCAGTTCGAGGCGCCTTTGGTCTGCCTCGCTATAAGTTGCACATTTGGCAACAATTTCCCATGCCGGTCCATCTTGATGACCAACTACTACTTCTTCAGTACTCATTTTGTTTCCTTCCATAGATAAGTTGAAGCTACCGGCCAATACATCTCTTGACCGGTATCCAATACTAGTATTTTATAGACTGTGACAGATTTGTCAAGTACTAATCCAACAAATTTTGTAGGAAATGGTAGATCCACATCTTGCTGACGCATGTGATCGACACAAATAACGATTTCCCCTATCGTCGCGCTGCCTGCAGCCCTTCTGTGTCCCATCCACCTTGTGTCCACGTTTGGTTCATAAGATGGTTGATTTGGTTATAGTGTAAAAAGCCCAGTGCATGACCGATTTCATGTTCGAGAACAGTCTCTCGGATGTCAGGTTTTACATAAATAATAGCCCATTCAACCTCTTGATGATCATTATCAACATAAAAATGTGTAACTGCTAACGTATCGTCAGCTATTTTTAAATCTTGTTTTACCAAGTGAATCACAATATATCCGACCGGATCTGTTTGGTTGCATTTATTGAGGGGGTCATACTTGTACTGAGTTCGAAAAAAAAGATAGCCCAAATCCTTCCAAAATTGGACTGCTTTCTTTACTTCGCTCTTTACTAGAGGAGCATCGGAGCATACTATAACCGTAGGAGTTCGCTTCCACGTAGCCGCTCTCGCAGGTCCTTTATTATTTAAGTCTAGCGTTTCAAAATTGGATATGTAAGGACTTGCTAGTGCGCTGCGCGCTAATATCAAAACTAGTATTATAACTAACAAAATTATGGCGCCAACCACGATTACATTAAGTATTTTACCCATGTATTATCTAGTGACGTCAGAATTAAAAACGCTAATTTAAGATTCTATGATATACTGGGGAACTGACAACTTGATTATAGTCCTGATTTTCAATCACTAAGGTTATCATCTGATGAGGTTCATCCTCAGGGCGCCAAATGATCTGGAGGGTGTTAATATCTTCTTCCCAGACCCAGTCAAAAGCATTTCCCTCATTTAGATCTTCGGTAATGTGCAGACAATCAAAGGTTTCTCTTGTCAAATAACTTATGAGGTTGTCGTACATATCAATACCACTTCGAAGAGTAAGGTTTGTGCCGCACAAATATAAGCTCTCTGTGCTTTCTAATTCCAGATATAGAAATCCTGTTAATAAATCAGTATCCACGTGTTCAAAACATCTCCACGCGGCGGGCTGCGCTGCCCAGGATGCATCTGTTGGATCTGGCCAGTAACATCCCATATGAAAATAGATATCTCCATAGTTGAGGGCTACTTCCTCCGGGGCTTCACTATTACAGGAAGCGAGAAGTATCAAAATTACCAGTAAACAAGTCTTATACACCCTATAATAGGTAGGTCGCGACTTTACAAATTAGAATCCACTGTATCGATTTCTCCATCAGCAGTCTCGAATAAAGCTTTTATTTTTCCACCAAATGTAACCGCTATTCCAATGCACACGACAGCTATAGCAACTAAGATGATGACGTATTCTGTCATCCCTTGTCCTTGTTCGTCTTTGTGAAATTTAGATAAAAAATTGCCCATAATAATACTCCTTAAAGTAACTACTATGGGCAATTTAGATTAGGGTTGTGTAGTTGTTGCTATTTTATTATAAATTACATACAAAGTCATTTAGACTGTAACATTCGGCACTTTGTCCGCCATCAGCACAGGCTACACCGCCCCAATTCTCTGTGTTTAGTGTTTCAGAGGCACATAAATCATTAGCCGATCCCACTTGAACACTTACATTAGTATTCCCGGGGAGAGCAGCGCAGAAGGAACCATCACTATTAGTTAGTGTTCCGTAAACACGGACATCGGGATAACTTAAATCATATACCTCGACTAGTATGTTTTCAACTGCCTGCCCATCTACAAAGACAGCACCCTCTGAACAAGCTGTAGATGTATAGGGTCGCAAAATTACCTGATTAGGACACCCTGCCTGACAGTCAGGAATTCCGGGTTGCGTGTATACCCTTACTGGCTGGTACCCAATTGCATCTAGCTCGCTGACTACAAAAACATCAGAGGACTGAAAAACCGGAGTTGTCATACAAAAGGATCCATCAGAATTGCTCGTTGCTACGCCGCCGGCAGGAGATACGATCTGGGTACCCTCCACTGGAGCACTAGTTCCATCAATAACGATGCCGCTGACACAAGTTTGGATATCGACTGGGATTTCTCCTAAATCGTCACATGTACTAACTCCAAGAGAACAACTCGCCTGTCCGGGAGATATAGTTACTGGATCGGTACGCTGGGTAGCAGTCTGCCCGGCAATACTGTAGGAAATTTCAGCCCAAACGGTTTCTCCATTCTTAACTTCCAAGCAAAAGCTTCCATCTTGCCCGGTACGTGCCGTTGTAGTAGAAATATAAGTAATACCCACGGCGCGGACCGTGGCGCCCCCGCGGGGCGTACCTTGAGAATCGGTTACACTACCTGTCAGACAACCATGAGTGGAGATTGGACGATCGCAATTCCAAGTAGAAAAATGTGGAGCCGAGAATTCCCAAATAAGAGTACCGTCATCGTCGAGGACAGTGCCTAATGCTTCCTCAATCCACTTACCAGAAACCTCATCATAACTCCATGCGATGATTTGATCTCCCACCGAAGGAGGGGCGCCTAGGCTCTGAACTGGTAAACGAATTAGAGAAGGGGTTTCTCCGAGTTGCAGATCTGCGCCGGAAGGAGTTGTTAAGTTGACCTGAATCATTCCGAACGATTCTAATGTCTTAGCTTCTCCAGCATTGTCGACAGCAGAAAAATCTCCTGGGGCTGCAAAAAGTTCATTTCCATTGTCCATATCGGAAACTAAATCAAATACAGTAACTTCTGCCACAACTGCGCCTTCATAAGGGCTTCCTGAGGCATCCACTATATTATTTGAGGGTAACTCTAAACTTAACGAATCGTCGGTAGTTAACAGATGACCATCTGTCGACTCAAAGGTAAAAACGTGATCGATGACGGCCATTCGCTGCAGCAACGTGTTCTCAGTGCCGGCAATTAATTTCACCGGCGTGCTACTGCGCGCATATAGATCTTTACGAAAGGAAACAACCGCTTGATCAGTCGGTGGGATATTCTCTATTCGGAAATGTCCGTTGACGTCACTTTGTGTGGATAGAGTTGAATTGACAAGGGCAACCTCTACATCACCCAAAGGCTGAGCATATGCATCCAGGATAACACCTGTTAATATAGCCAGTACAATGTCATCGTCGTCGACGGCTGGGGATGGTGTTACATCGTCGTCATCCGATACACTAAAATCATCATCGTTAGAGAGGTTCTCTACCGATTTGCAGCCGCTGTTGATAAGAATAAAACCAAATAGAACAGCTGTTAGGGCAGCTGTTAGTGCTGTCAATTTATTAGTAGTAATCATAATTATAATTTCTCCTCTTAGTAAATTATTATTTATTAATAGGATTATAACAGAATATTAAAAAGAAGTATAGATATTTTTATTGGTGGAGGTGGTGGGAATCGAACCCACGTCCAAAGCATTCATCCTTCAAGTCATTCACAAGCTTAGGCTCATTTTTCTAAATGACCAAAATAGTCAATTTTATTCGCTCCGTTAAACATTGACAAAACCGTTCTCAATTGTTATACTCTTCTTGGACACTTGGTATGAAGAGCAACCAAGGATTAAGCAGCTAAGGCTAAATCGTAATCTGCAATATTGGCAGTTATAAGTTTTGGAAAAAGATTAATGTGGTTATCCCAAATTGCACAGCTTGCACTCTTATACAGACTCAGTACCTCGTCGAAACCTGTCACCCCCCTTTTTTTCTTGACATTAGTAGCAAAATAAGTTATTCTATATTATCAGTCTTCTTCATGTTGTATTTACGTTTCAAAGCTTTAAAAGTTTGTCCACTGATTCCTAGGATTCTAGTGGCTTCTTTATTCGTATCAGTAATGCTTACAACTGCATTATATAGGGCCTCTTTAGCGGTATCGACCACATTGTTCCAAAGATTAAAACCATACAGTTTACCATTAGTCAGGCGGCTCGAACATTCGAGCTTAAGACCAATAAGTTCCTCTAGGGTTAATGCCGAAAGCATTATTTCAAATGCTTCGTTAGATTTTCCTTCTTTTCTCAGGGTTTCTGAGAGTGATAAATCTGTGCAAAACCCTAAGGAATTAGAATTCCTGGGTTTCATTTATAATAAGTTCTGTATAATATCATCAATATTTAAATGCTTGAGTAATTCTTGCAATTCAATATTGGCAATGTCTTCTTCCTCTTCGCCGGCATCGATGGCAGGCTCGTCCTCTTGTGCATCATCAGCAATTGCTGGGGCTTCTACGTCTCCGTCTAAGGCAGCTTGGAATTTGTCAAAGTATAAAGCTAGATTCTTAATAAGATACTCTCCGAAAAGGGTTCTATCTGCAGGGTTGTCTAAATCATCATATGCTCTTAAGATAACTTTGGAAATGGTTGTGAAATCAGTAAAAGCTTTGTTTCTGCCTGTTTTATCTTCGCCACCGATGGCAAATTCTTCTTTTTCGACTTCTCCGTCATCTTTAACAACTTCTTTTTCCTCTACGTCAATAAAAGCTGGGTCATCCTCAGGTTTATCTCCTACATTAATGTCGATGTCTTCGGCCAACTCTGCCACATCTTCATCACCTAATTCTACTACATCTTCATCAGCTTCTTTGCGAGATTCCTCTGGCGCTAATGACTTTTCAACAGCCACCAAGATGTGGTTTCTATATGATTTCTGCTGTATCGTCGGTCCCTCTTCGGGCTCATCCTCTGCCCGGGTAGTTAAAGAAGTGTATCCTTTTTCCACCACGGATAAGATATTAGAATTCTTCAGTAAATCTTCTAAAACATTGATGCCAGTGTTCTCATGCTTTGCTGTGGTAGCCACAGCCGCTTGGCTTTCAATTAAAAAGCTGCGAATAAGATCGCGCAATTGCGTTTCTTCTTGTAAGTGCTTGTTTTTTCTGTGTTTAACGACTTTGATAGCACCGCGAATGTGTTCGCGTAAAATTTGCTCCTGTGCGAAGTCTTTACGATTAATCATTTTTAACCCACCGATATTCCTAATAAATAGTCCATCACTTCGTTTACCATCTCTTCTTTTTTCGGGAGGAAGTTCTTCCCATGAGGCTTCTTCTCTTTTTCCGAACCAACGACCGCGGGCACCCTGCCAGATGCGCCGGCAATACCGCCACCGGACATCGCGAACTCTTCCAGCGTTGAAGGTAATATAGATTTTACAGTATTAACGTCAACATCTTTAGGTAAATGTAAACTTAATAATTTGTCATTGCTTTCCCGGGCTGCTTTGCGCATCACTGAGGCACTTAGATCTATGCCCCCATCCGACTCCACTGGACATGGGCTTAGAACGCCTACGTTGACATTGAGAGGATTTTTATCTGGGTTAGCCTGGAACCATTGCGCAAACTGTGTGGCTCTTGCTGCGTCAGACGGTCCTTTAGCTGAGACTTTCTGGCTGCAGCCGAGAACAAAAGTAACATTGTCCCCGAATTGAGCTACGAATTTTTCATCACCAAGCAACTCGAATGCTGCGCGCATTGGTAAACTATGCTCTACGAACTGAATTTTAGGATCTAAACCACCATAGAGATCAAACAGTTGCTGTGACATTTCTTGTGTGACACCTTCTCGTGCTTTCGGTCCATTAAGAACAACAACATCTTGAACATCTGGATTCTCAGCATAATGATTCAACATAGAATAGTGACCCTTATGTGGAGGCTTAAATCCTCCTGGGATCAGAACGACATATTTTCCTTCTTGTTCAGTTAAAAAGGCAAATACTTCTTCATTGAGATCGTCATCGTCGGCCATTGCAGGAATACCTTTGCGTCCATACTTGAACAAGCCTAGTATCTGGTTTGCCGGAGCAAATCCACCCGTAAACTTATAGGTGTGTCCATCGTAATCGAAAACAATACCTTCGGCTGCGGAAGAAATCATACTTAAGTCAACGTCTCCGATAGAACCATCGTCTTCGATTTTGCTGAGTTTCTCAAGTTGGGGGCGCAAAATTTCCATCGCCTCTTCGTTTCCGGAAGCCTGAATAGTTTCGATCGCCTTACCAACCAAAGCCTGCAAGCGCGCAACTTCTTTTTCATTACCGCCGGCAGCAATAATATACGCACTTTGAACAGCACGCAGAATTTCAATTGCAAAACGATGGATAACACTTTCGATAGGAAAAATAAACTTTTTAAAGTGTTGAGGATAACTCTTGATGAGTTCCACAACTCTCTCTTTTAGCTCAGGCTGATCGATGGCTTTTACAATCTGCCTCGTTTCAAGCCCACGCGATTTTAGAGGGCCGGCTCCTTCGAGAGCCCCGTAATAATCACTCATTACGCGCTTAATAATAAGTTGCTGTCCGTCTTCATTCAGGTCGGGAAGTTCTTTTTCGATAAGTTGCCGCCATTGTTTAATGATATAATCAGCAATGGTATCGTTATCTGAAACACCGGCAGATGACATTACTCGGTCCATTCCACTAAGCGCAGCAGACAATGCTACATCATCTCCTAAAGCTTGAAGCTGGCGGATCGCATTTACTTGAACCTTAAAATCGCCTTTGCTCATCTCATCTTGAGATTTCTCTAACACGCTCTGTAATGTGCCGGCTTGTTGTTCTGAGAAGCCCTTTTCCTTATCGACCGGCTTCCCGGTTTCTTTGTCATACTCAGCATGCCCTGCTCGATGAATGAGGAATGTTTTGGTATCATAGTTAATAACATTCGCATTCGCCGGATCCATAACCTCTGCGTTATAATAAATGTTCGTGTCAGGACCAAAAAGCTTCAGCTTCTCTTCATCAGAAAACTTGTCCACAGTTTTAGCAAATGCACGAAAAGCATTAGTAAAGGCGGCTTCTAACGCTCCACGACCAGCAAACTTAGCTGCTAGTTGCTCGGGCGTCATGCCGCCATTTTTAATATCACCTTTATTGCGCGCAGACCGGACTGCTTCCTCTGGGACCCATCGCTGAGTCTCGTCACTAAGTTTATAAGAAACAAACAGGTTTTGCCCATCCGTCTTTTCTGTAACGTTTTCAAGTTGACCCGCGGAAGCCTTCGTCATGATATCCTTGATCTGACCAAAGGTCATTCCCGGATTATCATAAATGTGGGACATATGTCCAAAGACACCACCCATTTTTACTCCTTAGATTCTTCTAAAACTTGTATTTGCTCTTCAAGAACGTTGACACGTTCTTCCAATCGACGAGTATGACGACGTACTTCTCTAAGATTTGATTTAGCCATCTCAATCCTGCGACTGTCGCGTTGGGATCTAGAAGTTACTGAATCGAGTACCTCAGCAATGGATTGAAGATAACTGGCAAGACTGGGCGCTCGGCGCTCACCAAGAAGAAACTCTCGTGTCATGCGTCGTAAATCGGTCATTCTTATTTGTCTGCGGTTTTTTTAGCGGGCGTTTTTTTCTTGCTGATCTTTGCCTTTTTGGCAGGCTCCTTTGCTGGTGCTTGAACAACAACGGGCGGCGCCGCAACCTTTTTAATAATCCATGGTGCACCCATTACTTTACTCCTTTTTCGCTTTTGCTGGCGCCTTTTTAGCTGGCTTCGCCTTTGCAGCTGCCGCAGCTTCCTTAGCTTTGGCTTCAGCTTGAGCCTTTGCTACGGCTTCAGCTTGAGCCTTTGCGGCTGCTTCTATGGCTGCTCTTGCTTTCGCTTCAGCGGCTGCAGTGGCGGCTGCTTTCATAGCCTCCTCTTGCACCAGTGCTTCTTTGGCCAACATTCTTCGTCGTCTAACAAACGGGGCAACCATATCACTTGCCTCCCTTTTGAATGTGTTCGAGAATTCGACGTGTCAGCACTTTTGCCTCCCTGACGGAGATCTTGCGATTGAGAACCTCGGCCTTGACATTCTTTAAGTTGCTATAGTCATTACCCTTCATATTCACACTATCCTTTTTACCGATTCCTTTGTAATGATCTCCTCGACCCATGGCACCTTCTTCCAGATCTGGGCAACCGCAACCGGAGCCGTGCTCGGGGCAATCCACGCCTTCGTCCATGTGGTCATCTTCGCGATGCTGGTCGAACCCCATGTCGTCACGCAATGCGTGGAGGTGATGCTCGATGGAATCGATGTGGCGTTCTAAACTATCTTCCTCGCTCTTATCGGCACTCTCATCTTCGCCATAGTGCTCGCTTTCTTCTTCTTTAGAATCTTCGGCTAAAGTTTCAACTTCCTCAGCTTCCGTAACTTCTTCTTTTACTTCCTTGAGAAGTCCCCACTTCTTCATCAACTTCTGGTTGATTTCGTTATTTTTCCATTCTTGCAATGACATTTTTGGTTCTCCTGAGTTTTTAAAGTCAATGTGGACTTCGATTTTTCCTGTCTTAATTAGGTCTTCAAAGTCCCTAAAGATCAAATTACCTTTAGTATATGCCTCTCGCTCCATTTTCCGAAGGTGAGGATCACTTTGAGCATATCCGGGCACTGCCTCACTTTCGCCGCCGAAATCCCCTCGGCAGTTCTGCGCATGGTGCACCAATTCATGTGATAATGACCGCATAACATCCTTGGGATGGCGCCCATCTACAAACAAAGTGACCTCTAAATTATCTGGGTCATAATAGGCTGTTTTCCCTAAGAGCGTAGAAGCGTTATTATCATCACTCTCGAATTTAATGGTGACAGGCTTGTCAAAACCCAACTGTTTTTGAGAGTAAGGAAAAAAGTCACTTACAAACTGCTCTAGATGATACAAGTTGGCAGTCGAATTGTTAACACATTTATGCATCGTTTATTAATTAGTTTGAGACACTAGAAAGAGCATTCCCCATAAGTGCCACCCGCAAATTGCTATGTAAATAAAGTTGAGCCCCAACAATATATTTAAGACTGCTTTACGAAATTTAGTTCGTGCGAAGTAAAGAATCAATATTCCTCCAAAGCTCACTCCCAGCTTAACACCGGTGAAAAGAATTGAGGATCTCTGAAAGAAGAAATTCATTATGGGATTAGCCTCTGTAGCCAATCCCGCGTTCACCCAATAGAGGGTTGAGATCAAATCTAAGAAAATCAAAATAGTCAATATATATGCTAAATTGACTACCTTTTTCATCCTACTCTCTTAGGGACATTTCCCTGTCAATAGCTTCTGCGACACTTAAAAGGCGCAGTGACTGGGGTGGCATCCAAAAAGGTACCACCATATGGATGAATAAGGCAGCTGCCGACCCCAGCAGCAATAACGATAATTTAAAAGCGCGCTTGGTATGGCTTAACCAGCCCTCACTTTTAAAATGATTCCAATCCCACATCATCGTCCCTCCGGGTTTTTACTCTTATAGGTTACAAAATCGAAGATTTCGCTTACCATTGCTGCAGCCTTTGTGATCTTAGCTTGTACCCATGGATCCAGGTCTTCTTTATCTGTTATAAGAGCGTGCAATTGATTGGCTTTCTCTCCTAAATGAAAGAGTTCCTGACGGCTCATTGATCCTTCATCTGGATTCTTTTCATTTCCCTCCCCTTCTTCGTGCTCGGAAGCATTCGGTCCCATACGAGGGTTCCCCATGCCTCCGGGGAATTCCAGCAACATTGACTGATTTTCGTTGATGGCTTCCAGGATTAGGTTTTTTAATTCGTGTCGAGTAAGTTTCATTGTATGGTCCTTCCTATTTGGTCCCTCTAAGTTTCTGCAGGACTTTAGCCATCACAACGTCTATATCGGGCACTTGCCGGGCTGCGGCAGCTTGTATAAAGGCGCCTAAGTCTACTTCAAACTCTTGTCGCGTGTCGATTTTTTCTTCGGACGCGCCGATTTGAGGTACCTTGGCTATGATTGCATGTTTCCGCGCAACGTCCGGTGGAGCTTTATTAGCTTCATCTAAAAACCCGGGCCATACCGTACCTGACGCTCCACCGGCAAAGCCCGCACTACCGGCATTGTAGGGTTGCTCCCATTGAGGAGGGGCTACCACGCGGTCCTCGGGCGCCGGGTCTGCACCAGTAGCCTCTAAACTTGTAAGAACATTTCTGAGACATGAGGTAGCCTTGAAAGCATACTCATAGGCGTCATCATAAATTGGATTGTCTAGTGCAACCACGAGCTTCTCGGTGGCTTCTCGTGCTATCAGAGCAACACCGTAGAGTTCGTTGGCCTTAGGATCTCCCTCGCGCTTTGAGGGTTCAGCGGCTGGCATGCGATGTGGAATGCCCTCGGGTGCTGATGGCTCATTAATACCACCACCGGTAAACATTGCTTCTTTAACGAAGAGCTTTAATTGTTCGTAATCTATAGTCATGATTAATCCTTCTTCTTATCTGCTTCTCTTGCTTTCTTTGCAGCTGCAGGCGCGAACTTCGCGGCTTTGTTAATAATTTTAGCTCTGTCAGCTTCAGGCGCATGTCCTCGTAAATCTATAGCAGCTTCGGCTGATTTCTTGTCAAAAATAGGAAACTTGTCTTTTCCAACAGTGGCGTGCTTTTTGCGCGCTGCCTGAGTAACATTACCCTTAGCGGTGCGCATTTCTTCTTCATTCATCATCTCATCCAATAAAGCGGCCAAATCCAGGTCGAATATTTCCTCGACTTCTTCATTGGTTAAAATAACCTCAAGTTCTTCTTTAATAATATTATAAATCTCAGACTTTTTGATTCTTTGTTCTTGCAATCCGCGGAACTTTTTGCCCTTTTCTTTCGCTGCACCAGCACGTGCCGACTTCGCATCAAGAGACATATCATCCCGGTCAAAGCCACCGGCACCTGCAGGCTCGGGCTCCTTCCCAAGATTTGAACGACCAATAAACTTGCCAAATTCATGTAGTTTCTCTTCAACATCAACTGCGTTTTTTACCTTGAGCCACGCCCAGGTAAGGAGTAGGGAATCATCAACAGCGTTAAGAACGCCCCAATCCCACTCTTGATTATCGTCCGTAAAGGGAAGCATCTCCCACATTGTTTCCGGTATTTCTTGTATAAGGTCTCCCAGATCTGGTAGATTAAGTCCAAGCTGCCCTGCAATCAAGTTTCCTAATGCAAATAAAACAGCGTTGCGAACATGATCCTCTGTGGTGGCATCAAGAGCAGTGGCAATCATCACTCCTAGTCTTTTTCCCATGGGGAGATGAGAGAGAACATAGCCCGCAGTACCAGCAGCGCCCTTGGCAGCTGCAGCCGCTTTCTCTAGGGGCGCCCCATCACCTTCAGCCTCTTTTAAAGATCCTCCCACTGTTGATGAGATATAGGGAAGAATATTGGACGCAACAACTTTCTCTAATTCGGGAATCGCGCCAGGGATTTCTTGTATTAATTTATCAAGCGCCGCAAGAACTTCTCTGTCGTTACTTTCTTTGAGAATTATTTTTACTTCCTCAACTATAAATTGACTAATATTCATATCACGATACTCCGGCGTATAATTAATTAGTTTCGTCTTCGTGGTTTGCCAGCAGTGCACGCCATTTATCTCGCAATTGTTGAGTTTCTTCCCCCGGTACCGGAACTTTGGTGGCGCCAATACCCGCTGCTATAGCAGAATCAACTTCCTCTTGGTCATCATCCCAGTGATGCACAACTCCCAATTTTAAAAGCTTCTTCGTTTTTAGCTCACCTCTTGTGTATTCAATAATTTCTACTGGGAGATTTAGGTCAGCAACTAGTTCTTCGGGAGTGGGAGCCTCATCCCATGGAAATTTTTTATCAAGTGGGGTGCGGGATGTAACTATTACCACTTGGTGTCCCTCATCAGCTAATTTTCGCAGAGTGTTAATATACTCCTCGTGCGGACCCAGGTATTTAACATCTCCATCTTCGAGAGTTTCATATCGTATAAGTGTGTTATCAAAGTCAAACGAATAAGTGTTTTGTTCTAAGTTGTCTTCCTCAGTAATGTACTTTCGCCATTCTGTTAAAATCTGTTTCATTATTATAAATATACCTTTTCATTCATTTACAGTATAACAGACACAAAAAGGATGTCAAGAAATATTTTCAAGTAGGAGTTTCATATTATAATTAGTCTTGTGTCTTAGACTTCGACATCAATGGTGCTAGTCATCAAATCTTTGACATTAGCAACGTTAAATCCTTTTGTGGTTCGATAAATAAATTCATAAATAATTCCCGTTATAGGATGCGGCTTGGTGAAACACTGAACGAGCCCCTCTGAAGATATGGGCACGTCAGTTGTAAATTCAGCCCACCCCTTTTCTTTCCACTCGGTCATTGTCGACGCAACATCATCGACCTGATAAGCGATATGGTGCACTCCTCCTGTTCCGCCTCTTTTGGAAACCCACTCGGCAACAATCGACCCACTAGATCCCTCAGATACAAAAATCTCCGGCGGCATATGATAAACACCATTTGGCATCGGCATTCGCCACTCCTTGAAGGTTTCAAGGTTGTTCATTCTCTCTACCGGTGCTAAAGCATAACACTGTGCACAAGTATCGTCGTCAAAATTGATCTCAAATTCATCAGCAATTCTATATCCGAACGCCGCGATGAAAAACTGCGCAGCCTTATCTTTGTCGGTGACACGATAGGCAATATGATCAATTCTCATTATATTACTCCAAACCAGAATAATATAATTAGTAATACTACAAGGTTACAAGCCAGTTAAGAGAATGTTCAATTTCATTTGCATTATAACCTCTATCAATATCACGTAAAACCATATTACGGTCAATGTAATAAAATGTTGGCCAGCCACTTAATGGCCATGGTCCACCACTACTTTCCAAGAGCGCTCTGCTGCCGCCGATGACTAAAGAATTTTCAAGATCATATTCTTGAGCCCACTGAGTAATATCGGCTTGCCCCGGAACGGATCCATCTGCAGTCTCGATTAAAACCGTTACATATAGGACATCATGAGCACTGAATGCTTCTTGCACTGCTTCAGCATGCTGTGCAGCCGCCCTGCAGGGTCCACACCAGCCTGTAGAGAAGTCCAGAACAATTGGTCGACCAAACTCCGCATAAAGACCAAAATTGTCTTCTCGTTGGTCTGGGGCGATGATATTGCAGGGATGATCCCCTTCAACTCCCGAGCACGTATCCCAAGTAATTGGGCTGACTGGTAACAAGCTAAACGGATCTACATCATGTATTCCCTCTAAAGTATTGAGAAACATGTCATCTTCCACATCCGTAGGTGTAAGATCTTTTTGGGTGTCGAGGTTATCAGAAACTGTGTTCACAGGCGCATAACATGCTGCCATTAACAGACATAACATTAACGAAATCATTCGTAACATAATAATTTACCTCCTATTTTAACTAGGAAGCAAGAAATATGCCGCGATTAAAAAGTCAATTATATTTTATGTTTAACTAAGAAAAGCTCATTCCGCAGCCACAGGTTGTATTGGCCGCGGGGTTATTAAAGACAAAACCCTCATTAAACCCCATTCGAACAAAATCAATTGTAGTATCATCCAAAATGGCAGCACTATGAGGGTCTACATAAACCTTAACATGGTCAAATTCAATTACCATGTCTTCCTCATCGTGTTCTTCGCAAATATCCAAAGAATAGGACATTCCAGAGCATCCACCGCCCCGTACGGCAACACGCACGGATTCTGCAGGCAATACCATCTCTTTCAAACGTTCTTTTGCTTCTTCTGTGAGTTGAATCATGTTAAATCCTTTGGATTGCGGTATTTTTGTCGTACTTTCTCGGAAATTGGAATTGCTTCCCCATCTCCATCAATTCGAACAAAAGTCATCTGAGTACTCACCACCAAACGTTGCGTTCCGTTGTATACTGAGTGTCTTCGGGCTTCCATGTTCAATGTAAGCGAAGTTTTGCCTACTTTATCCACTTCTCCGTATATTTTAATGATTTGTCCGGGTCTACAAGGGCGTTGGAAGGTCAAGCCGGCTATATGCTTCGTGACCATGCGCGGGGTGTCCCCTGCTTGTGCTGCGAACGCTGCAGCGGCTTCATCAAGCCATGCGAGCATTACACCGCCAAAAAGGTTGCCATGATAGCCAACATCGCCGGTTTTAATGAAATGTGTTGAAATAAGCTCCATTATTTAGGCTATTATTCGTAAGATGTCGTTTCGGTGCAGTTTGCAGTGCTTTCACACAAACGTTGGACGGATTCTCGGATTAAATCGATTTTTTGGTTGATTTTGCTTAAATGAGACATCACATCCTTGTGAGTATGGGGTTTTTTCAATTCTTGAACCAAACCCTCGAGTTCGGTGATAACCTCAGTGGTTCCTAGACCTGTTGGTGAAAGAGTCGTCATATCTTTAACTAGAAGCGTAAATTCATAAATACCGGAACCATGAATCATTTATATTGCCGATCTTTTTGTGTATTGGTGCTCGAAAAGAGGGCTTGAAGGACATTTGAGCTAATTTAAGCAATTTTTAAACTCTCTCCTCTTGACTTTAGAGGATATATGAATTATAATGGTTATTAGTTGGTATCTTAAGATAATTAGTGTATGAGTGTCTTCCGAAAACATAAATCCATCGTCGATCGGGCCGCGAGTGACCGCGTACGCCATAAAAAGAAGATCGAGAAGGCAATCAAGGAGTCTATCAAGGATGTAATCGCCGAAGAGTCCATTATTGGGCAAAATGGCAAGAAAAAGATCCGGATCCCGGTTAAAGGTATCAAAGAGTACCGATTTATCTTCGGAAACAACGAAAAAAATAAAACTGTTGGCTCGGGGGGCGACCATAGCCTTAACAGAGGTCAAAAAATTGGCAAAAAGCGCGCCGAGAAGGCAAAAGGTCAGGGAACTGGCTCAAAAGGGTCAAATGAGAAGGGTGAAGAGTACTATGACGTTGAAGTAACGATCGAAGAACTAGCAGAATACCTATTTAATGACCTAGAACTGCCAGATTTAGAGAAAAAACAGTTTCGTTTTGTTTCACAAGAGTCCATTAAGCGTAAAGGGTACCGCTTTAAGGGCATTCGACCACGACTTTCCAAGAAAGAAACCATTAAACGTAAGATTCGACGCAAAAAAATGGCTCAAAAGGTAGGTACGTACAATCCCGAAGAAGACGAAAGATTCCCATTTCATCAAAATGACCTCAAATATCACCATATTAAGCCCAAAAAGAAAGATAATAGCGCCGCCGTCATCTTTTTTCTCATGGATGTCTCTGGATCTATGTCAACTCAGCGTAAATTCCTTGCTCGAAGCTTCTTTTTCTTGTTATATCAGTTTTTAAATCATAAATATGAGAAACTTGAGGTAGTTTTCATCTCTCATTCAACCTATGCGAAGCGAGTCATAGAAGATGACTTCTTCAAAGTGGGGACATTCGGCGGTACAATCATTTCTAGCTGCTTAAAACTCGAATTAGAGATTATTGAAAAGGAATTTCACCCAAATAGTTGGAATATTTATACATTTTACTGTGGTGATGGAGAAAATTGGGACTCAGACAACGAAAAATCCCTAGAATTGTTTAAAACTATCAAAGATTTGAGTCAATTAACTGGATATTGTGAGATTAATGAGAGTTATAGTGGATTAGCCGACGATGATGGAGACACTAACTTCGGTATTAGCTCCTGGGCTACCTTTTCAGCGTGGAAAAATGAAGAAATGGAGAATTTATGGGCTAAACTTAACCCATTGTGTGATAATAAATTCAAAAAAGTCATGGTTGGGGATACAAATCACATCTGGGCAGCCTTTAAAGACCTATTTGGGGGAAAAACTAAGTCATGAGTGACTGGACAGAGGCAGATCTGATGCGTTGGGATGAAAAGATCCTGCGCGTGGCCGAAGATTTAGGGCTAGATTGGCATCCTATTGATTATGAAATCATTGATTATGCCGAAATGCTCGGCGCCATGGCGTATACAGGGCTTCCAACACACTATCGACACTGGTCTTATGGTAAAGAATACGAACGAACGCACACTTTATACAACATGGGGCAGACTGGGCTTCCATATGAAATGATTATCAACTCAAATCCTAGTATCGCTTACCTAATGCGAGAGAATGCACTCTATATTCACATATTAACGATGGCTCATTGTGTTGGACATAGTGATTTCTTTAAAAATAACCGTATGTTTGCAAAGACTAATCCAAATAATATCATTGACAAATTCAAATCCGCCTCAAAGTACGTGAGAAAGCTTATTGAAGACCCCTCTATTGGTATCGATAAGGTCGAACGAATTCTAGATGCTGCTCATTCCATCAAATATCAGGTACCGCGGTATCCTGGTATCAAGTATAAGACACAGAAGCAACTGTTGGAGGCGGAAAAGCAGAAGATGGAGAGTGATCCCGCCTATGCCGGGAATTTAGAAAAGGTGCCCCTCGCGCCGGAGTATAATCTGCTACGATTTATGGCTGAGGAGAGTAAATTTTTAAAGGAGTGGGAACGAAACCTTCTTCTTATCGTCGAAGAAAGCTCCCAATATTTTATTCCCCAAGCCCTTACCAAGATTATGAACGAAGGCTGGGCATGCACCATTCATCACAAAATTATTAATGAACTTAATCTACCCGATAGCCTTCACTTACCTTTTATTAAATTACATAACCAAGTTATCCGTCCGCATTTGGGACAAATTAACCCTTACCATTTGGGATTTAAGATGTTTGAGATGCTGATTGAAAAGCACGGCTTCGAAGAAGCCAAAATTCTGAGGGAGATTCATAACGATATTACATTTTTACGTTGTTATCTTGATCGAGACTTTATGAATGAGATGAATTATTTCACCTACTCCTTTAAGAAAAGCAAAAAATATACTACAATTGATGACATATCCGACGATGGTGGGTGGGAAAAAGTAAGAAATGAATTAATTAAGAATGTGGGACTTAATCGTTTACCAGTTGTTTATGTCGACGAAGTACAAAAAAACAATGTACTCTGTTTAAAGCATGAACACGACGGCCGCGATTTAGAGCTGTCCTACGGTCAAAAAGTATTTGAAAATATAAAAACCTTATGGGGCGATGATATTAAACTCGTTTCCATAATCGAAAACGAAGAGTGGGAGTTCTAGTCGATGAGCAAAACAAAAACAAATAAATTTCTTGAAAATATAAAAAAGCATAGAGAAACTAAGAAAACAGAAAAGTTTTATGGTAATCTAGAAGAGTACCTTAGAATAGTGGAAAAAGAAAAGGATATTCCTATCTTAGCACACAAACGCTTATTCCAGCAAATAATTTCGCATGGGATTACTGTCTTAGACGAGAGTAATCCGAGATGTAATAAGCTATTTGATGGGGAAAAAGTAAAGGTTTATAATTACTTTTCCGATCAGTTTTTTGGCATGGAGCGATCACTTCAAAAAGTGATGCGTTTCTTACACTCCGCTTCAATGCGTGGAGAGGAAAGCCGACAAGTGCTTCTCCTGCTGGGTCCCGTTGGTGCAGGCAAATCTGCACTGATTGAACATGTCAAGGGCGCCCTCGAAGAAAGTGGAAAATTTTATAAGCTTGCCGGCTGCCCGATTAATGAAGAGCCTCTTCATCTTATTCCTCGATCCTTGAGGGAGAATTTTGAAAAGACCTATGGCATTAGAATCGAAGGAGACTTGTGTCCTATTTGTCGTCATCGCTTGTTAAGTGATCATGATGGTGACTACACCGCATTCCCTATCACCGAAACGTCTTTCTCAGTCCGCGGACGCGTCGGAGTCGGCGTTGTTCCACCCATGGACCCCAACACACAGGATACGAGCCTCCTGATTGGCTCTGAGGACATTTCCAAGCTCGACCTCTACCCAGAGGATGATCCGAGGGCTCTAAGCCTTAACGGAGCGTTTAACGTTGGTAACAGAGGTATCGTAGAATTTGTAGAAGTATTCAAAAATGAAATTGAGTTCCTGCATACAATGATCACAGCAACTCAAGAAAAAAACGTTCCCTCTCCCGGTAAGCAGGCAATGATCTATTTTGATGGAGTCATTTTAGCGCACTGCAACGAGGCCGAATGGAATAAATTCAAGTCGGAACACACCAATGAGGCAATTTTAGACCGTATTGTTCGCGTCAACGTACCTTATTGCTTGGAATATGATCAAGAGATTAAGATTTACGAGAAATTGATCAACCGATCTGACTTTGAGTGCCATATTGCGCCCCATACACTTGAGGTTGCCGCCATGTTTGCAGTGTTATCGCGGCTCAAGCCTTCTAACAAGGCTGATCCTCTCACTAAGATGAAGATTTATAATGGAGAGGAGATTGTCGAAAAGGGAAATATCAAAAAGGTTGATATTAAAGACCTTCGCGAAGAAGCAGAGGACGAAGGTATGAGCGGAATTTCCACTCGCTTTATCATGAAAGCCATCGACGCCGCGCTAGCGGATTCAACGAAAAACATGATTACTCCCATCTCAATTCGGGAAGCATTGATCAAACAAGTGAAGGAACAAATTGTCAACCAAGATGATCGTAAATATTGTTTACAGTTCTTACAGAAAACTCTGCATGAAGAGTACCTTTCAATTTTAGAGAAAGAGATTACCAAGGCTTTTGTGACTGCTTATGAAGAACAGGCAGAGTCGCTATTCAATAATTACCTCGATCATGCTGAGGCATATGTTAACAACACTAAAGTTAAGGACAACGTGACCAGTGAGGACATGGAGCCCGATGAACCATTCTTAGCCTCCATTGAAGAACAAATTGGAATCAAGGGTTCTGCCAAAAATAACTTTCGCGCAGACATTTCTTCATATATGTTTGCAAAACTGCGGCGGGGAGAGTCAATCGATTGGCGGTCTTATGGTCCACTACGCGAAGCCATTGAGAACAAATTGGTGGCTTCGGTTAAAGACATCTCACGGATTGTCACGAAAAGCAAGAGCCGCGACGTTAAGCAGCAGAAAAAGTTTAATGCCATGGTTCAGACCCTAATGGACAATTATGGTTACAATGCTGATTCAGCCGAGGAAGTAATTAAGTTCGCATCCAATAATCTTTGGCGCGATTCATAGTCCCACATGTGCATCTGCGCCGCTAAAGTGGCCTCCACTTAGGGGGTCCCTTTTTAAATTTATTTTTTA
>Ga0233437_1002813_pt1 | contig 24898 bp, 19 predicted proteins | sample SI_122_August201_FD_182714 | JGI IMG/M metagenome (GOLD analysis project Ga0233437, IMG submission 182714) | Seawater microbial communities from Saanich Inlet, British Columbia, Canada - SI_122_August2016_200_MG | ecosystem: Environmental > Aquatic > Marine > Inlet | place: Canada: British...
GCAAGCGCCCGGGCAGCAAGTGAATCCGCTTCGAATCCGGGAACGTTGTGACCTCCGCCCTTGATGTGATAGTAGATCACATCTGCTCCCTCACTCCCGCCATCGAAGCTGTAGACAGTGACAGTCGACCCATCAAACCAGGCGCGATTCGGCAACTTCTCGATCGCAGGCTCAGTAGCTGCTTGATTGACGTCAACCCAGAATGCCACGGTATCCATGGTCGACATCACCCGGCCACGCTGACATTTATCGTTCGCCATACAGCCACCTTCGTAGGGAATCACAGGATCCTCAGTTCCATTCATAATGAGTATCGGGATTACGGAAGCCGTGGTACTGCATTCGGATGGATCGGGAAGATTGGCGATGACGGCCGCCATCGCAGCGAAGCTTGCGCCTGCTTCGATGGCCAGTCGATACGTCATCAACCCGCCATTAGACGCGCCAGTTGCGTAGACACGAATCGTATCAATCACAGCAGTTGCAGACGCTTCTGTAATGAGCTGGACGATGAATCCAACGTCATCCTCATTCGTGGCAATGAGCGTAGGATCGAGATCGGTTCGGCAATCATTCCAGTGATGGGCATCGGCATCGCCTGGATCAGCTCGCCCCTCAGGAAGTACAAGAACAATGCCATACTCATCAGCCAGTGCTTTCCAGGAGCGACCATGCTCCTGGTTCCATGTCTTGGCTGCGCTGCCTCCACCTCCATGTAACAGGAAGACCAGTGGAGCAGGATCAATCGCTGTCGTAGGAACATAGATACCATAGATGCGTTCGAGCCCATTCCAATCAAGGGTATGCCAGTTGATCTCTGTTGCTGGGACATCGCCCAGTGCTGTTGGAAGCTGCAAACACGACGACACAAAAGCTGCGAGCAGTACAACGCAGAGCGCACCCTTCCACTGAGAGATCCGAAAGTTCCGCCGCATACTCCGCCTCCCCTTCCACAGAGCTAGACTACATGGAAGCAGTTGAGAATTGAAGGCGGGACTAGGGGAATGGAGGGCTCATCAGCTGCTATCGTAGTCGAAACACGCGTCCACTGATCCCTATCTACGTTGTTGGCATGACGGCTACAATCCCCAGATCCGAATGCTTGTATCTCCGCTTCCCGAGGAGTAGAAACCACTACCTGTAGCGAGTTGGGTTCCATCGGGAGACCATGCAACTGACCAAACAGGCGCTTCATGCCCTCTCAGCATCACAAGTCTATTGCCTGTGCTCGAATCCCACAGAGTGAGTCCCTTGTCACTTCCTGTCGTTGCCAAGATATCACCAGACGGCGAGTAGGCGACGCCACGCGTCCAAGCTCCGTAGATAGTGTGAAGCGCGTACTGCTCATTCTCGCTCTCAACATTCCAGATGCGTACGCTGGCGGCTTGTCCGGCGGCTGCTAGAGATAGGCCATCGGGAGACCATGCCAACCCGTTGATGTCGTTGCGCTCTTGCGTATTGGCCCTCAGAACGGACAACGGCTCACCTTCACGATTCCACAGCCGAGCGGCATAGTCGATGCCTCCCGACGCAAGCGTCGTTCCATCAGGAGACCACGCCACGGCAATGACTTCTGTCGAGTGGCCGCCCTCAATGTGCCCGCGCCAAGACGCAATCTCGTTGCCGGAGGTTGGATCCATAATCCTGACTCTTCCCGTGCTGTGTCCAATGGCAAGCAGATCCCCAGACGATGTCCAAGCCACGCTGTAGACAGGACTTCCCGGAAGCTCCAGCAGCTTGTCGCCAGTCAGTGGATCCCACAATCGAACAAATCCATCCAAAGAAGCAGAGGCGAGGCTAGCCCCATCTGGTGACCAGACGACTCCCCAAATCGCCGCATAGTGTGCGGTGATGGTACTCACAACAGTCCAGGTGTTGGTATCAATCAGACGAACACGTCCGTCATCTCCGCCTGCAGCCAGAAGCGTACCATCTGGCGACCAGGCCACCGAATACACCGCACGCGTCGGCTCGTCAATCAGGGCTATCTCAACAAGACGCTCCGCGTTCTGCGTGGTAATGGGCTCCACAGCTAACACCCCCAGCGTCAGCATGCACAGCACGAAGTTGAGCACTGTGAGCTGCTTCCAGATGTTCTTTGTAGTCATGAGCTCAGGATAGGCATGACGTATGAGAATTCTATGAACTCATTGAGCAAAACAACCTTTGTCGTCCCTTGTGTAGGCCGTTGACGCTAGGTATCCTTCCTCGCCAAGGACAAAATGACAATACACGTGCAGTTCGAGAAGAGAGAGGAAAAAAAGCAGGCCTTCGGGTCTGACTAGACGTCGTAACCTCTCTTTGTTGAATGCAGCGACCCTCTAGCCCAAGACCGGGCGGAGGGTTTTTCTTTGTCAGCAGGCGCTGACACAAAAGGCGGATTGGATGACTCAAACAAATTACGACTTCGCAGATTACATCCCGCGAACGCTTGAAATTGTTGATACCACGCTTCGTGAAGGCGCACAAACTTCGCTACTTCATGACTACGTCAAGTATGCGTTTAGTGCGCCCGACAAGATCGAGATCGTGCGCGCTCTCATTCTCTATGGAGTGAAGTTCATTGAGCTGTTCTCGCCTATTGTGCATCCCAAGGAACGCGAGGACCTGGCAGCCATCCGCGAAACACGCGATGCCCTCATCGGCCAGAAGGGCTACACATTCCTTCTGTCCCACGTTCGATGCCATCCCGACGATGTTGGCGCAGCGATTGATGCTGGCGTCGATGGGCTGAATCTGTTCTTCGGAACGTCCATCCAAGCGCAGCGTCACAGCCATGGAAGGAACTTGAAGACAATTGCTGGAGACGCAAGCCGCCTCATCGAACAGATCCGCAAGGAGCATCCTAATCTCATCCTGCGCTTCAGCGGAGAGGATGCATTCAGAACACCCTACGAGGAGCTGTGCCGCGTCTATGATCCTATCGTCCCCCTAGTCGATCGACTCGGCGTGCCCGACACAGTAGGTATTGCGACACCAGCTGCAGTCCAGCATCGGATGCCTCAGCTTGTCGCCCGCTATCCAGAGGCAGAGTGGGAAGCTCATTTCCATGACGATCGAGGCTTTGCGATGATCAATGCACTTGCTGCCATCCGTGAGGGTGTTCGCTACATGAACACCACGGTCCTCGGAATTGGCGAGCGAACGGGAATCCCATCACTGACAGCACTCCTATTCAACCTGTTCATCGACGGACATCAGCTGGTCGATGGATACTGCTTGGCGGAGTCCTATCCGCTCAATGTCCTCGTCGCAGACAAGCTCCACATGCTCGTCAATGACAAAGAACCGGTCAGCCTGACAAACCGCACGCACACGGCGGGCATTCACCAGAAAGCGATGCTCAACGACTCAAGTACTTATGAAGCACACCCACTCGATCGATTTGGTGTATCCGAAGCTGAGATTCTTCTGGGGCCATTGTCCGGCTGGAACGTTGTTCGCTATTTCCTCAAGGAAATTCACTACTTCGAAGTCGACGAGGTTACAGCACGACAGATCACAGACCGGTTTAAAGAGCAAGTGCTCACGAGTGCTCTTCTCGACAAGCCATCCGAGTTACTTCTATCGATTGCGAGGAAGGAGTTCAAGCTGCAGCAGTTGGAAATCCCGTCCTGTTATCAGGATGGCGTCATGCAGAATTTCGATGGACCATCCCAGCCCATCGTCGGCTCACGCCGCTAGGGGGATAATGCTTGGCTAGCACCTTGGCTCAACAGCAAAACAAAACGGGGCAGCTGTCCAAAGACAGATGCCCCGCTGGATATCCTCACAGGCTAGTTTACGCGGATCGTGTACTGCACAGCATCCCCTGAAAGTCCGGTTTCGCGATCAATGAGCTTGAACCAGATTGTGGCTTCACCGTTTTCTGTAGCTCGAAGCTGGAAGGCACGTGTTCCCGCGCCAGTCAACTTGGCTACTCGTGGTGTGTCGTCATAGAACTCACCGTCGATGAGTTCCAATGCAGATCCGTCAATCCCCACGAATTCCCAGTCCCAACTATCGCCTTCGCGAAGTTGCACAACGACGATCCCTCCATTGGGAACTCCCACAGTTTGCCCGTCGTTGGTCTCTTCGAGAACGATGATTTCGTCACGAAGGCGGAATTCCGCAAGCTCATAGTCCACGGAATTGAGGACGTGCTTCACAACACCGACTCCGTCAGCAAACCACAAGAACTGTACTGGTCCACCATAAAGTCGAGGGCTGATTTCAGGCATTGAATAATGGATACGCCACGTACCGACGAAAAGAGGGTTGTAGGTACCGAGCATGGTGAGCACCTGTCCCGATTCCATCGCTGCAACGTCTCGATGATAGACAGTGGCTACGCCAACGCCTTCACCCGTCTGCAAAGCCCACGTCGCATCCTCTTTCAACGGAAACTCAAGGAAAGCCAGACCAGGGTTGAGAGAGAAGTTTACCTGCGAGCCAGCTGCAGAAATCTCACGCGACCCTCGCAAGCCAATGGCTTTCTTCGTTCTGTGGAGATAGAGAAGCTGATCTGGGCCATTGCTGTAGTGCGTACGGAGGACGTAGGATTCAATGCCGTCGCCTTGAACGATAGCAACAACTTCGCTCTCTAGCAATCCAGAAGACGAGATCATCGGGCTCCAATACTTGGCAGCATTCTGATAAAGCCACCGAGCCCCCACGAAGAGTGGATAGGGGTCTTCTTCCGAAGCAATCGGAATGTAATTGGTCGTGCCAACAAGAGAGTAGTCACCAGGGACATTAACCACGGGCTGTTCAAACGGGGGGACAGACGTAGGCCCCATACACCCAGAGAGAAGACCACCCAAAATAAGCAAGCTCACCAAAAGTGAGAATCGATACCGTTTCATGATCACTACCTCCTGACCCAATCGTAAGTGTTTCTAAGGTAGGTGCCAAATCGGGTTTTCTAGCCTTGTCGGATAGTATGAGATGTGCTTGCCATGAAAACTGAGAAGCCACGTGAACACGGCCGAAGGCCGCTCCGTGTTCGTTTTGGGAATCCAGAGAAGATGTTCAGGATTCTCCAACATAGCGCGCCTGTGTTATGTGCGGAAATTAGGGATGAGGCGGAGTCAAAACAAAAGCCGCCTCTGCGGCGACTAATCACAACATACGTTTTCGGTGGGGCTTATGTCAAGGGCAACCGATGCTTGCATCGGTTGCTTGGAGTTTTCGTTCCAGGAACGAAGACATCCTTGTGCGTGAATCATCAATTCCTCAGGCTCATCCACAGGAGTCTCGCTAGAGACTCCAAGGAACCCAGCCATAGGCTGGGTTCCCAACTCACAGAAGGGCGAGATGTGATTGAATGATGCTCAGCAGTTTGCCTCGCTCTCCCGGGATGTCTTCGCGCAGCCTGCCTGCAGCAACGGGGATCATCCATTTCTGGATATCGGCGTAGGACTGCTGCGGATTCAATTGAAGGTACTGCGACAGGTATGTTCGGCGAAATGGTCCTCTGAAGAAACTGGCAACAGTCCGCATCGCCCGATTTGCGGTCGGTGACTGTCCTACTGTGAGGATCATAGCAGTTCGGGCCACATCGGCCAGTGGATGTCCCTGACAAGCCGTCATCCAATCAATAATGAATGATCCTTCTTTCGTAACGATGACCTGTTCAGGGTGGAAGTCGAAATGACACAGCGCGTTGCCATCTGGTAATTCGTCAAGCAATTGAAGCACACGATTCTTCAGATCTGTTGGCAATGTTTCGACCCGTTGGATGTCCAATCGCAACGATTCCCGAAGAGGGGCAAATCCTTGTCCGTGCTGCGAATGCATGCTCGTATGTAGCGAGGCTAACTGCTTCGCGTGCCGTAGCAGAGTCCATGGCTTCGAGAATAGCAGACTGTTCATCGAAGGCCCGTCTGCCCGTTCATAGACAATTCCGCGACGACCATCGACCTCGACAACGTCAAGAAACCGAGGAGTGGGCACATCCAGATCAGACACAGCCCGACTGCTCTCAATCTCCTGGTCTACCCAATCTGCAGGACACCAAAGATGGAATAGCTTGACCACCTGATTCTCATTCCATGCATAAACCTCTGCCGTTCGCCCTTCGGCAATCAGGGAATCCTTGGAGATCGGAACCATGCGAACCTCCTGTCACGTGCACGTTTTAGGCACAGATAGATCATAGCAAATAACGAAGATTGGATTCGACGGAGGCAATCTTCGTGCAGGGGTCGAGGACCAAGCAACCCGCCCTCTTTGGCTCACCTTCAGGAGTCTCACCAGAGACTCCAAGCAACCCGCCCTCTTTGGCCCACCTTCAGGAGTCTCGCCAGAGACTCCAAGCAACCCGCCCTCTTTGGCCCACCTTCAGGAGTCTCGCCAGAGACTCCAAGCAACCCGCCCTCTATGGCCCACCCTCAGGAGTCTCGCCAGAGACTCCAAGCAACCCGCCCTCTATGGCCCACCCTCAGGAGTCTCGCCAGAGACTCCAAGCAACCCGCCCTCTATGGCCCACCCTCAGGAGTCTCGCCAGAGACTCCAAGGAACCCAGCCTATGGCTGGGTTCCCACCCTATATACTAGGAGCACTGAAGGAGGGCTCATGAAGCATCCTAGGGGCATGATCGCAGTTCTCATCGTCCTCGCTTCCGTGTCCATCGTGGCAGCAAGTACGGATTGGCTTCTCTCGGCTCAGAAGAACGATTTCTGGGTCGATGCTCAGGACGGCTGGTGGTCAGACGTACTCATACTGTCTGATGGATCGGGGCCAAGCGACGTCCTCTCCCGACTAGCTCCCGATGCTCTCAATTGGGCTCATTACGAACTGCCTTCCTTTCTTGCAGAACAAGGTACGCGCCGTATCGCCTCAGCAGGGATTGAGTACCAAGAGTCCGAGGAGCTGACGCCTGAAGACATCACGGATTGGGAGTTCGCATCCAGCCTCGCGTACAACGTTTATGACCAGCCCATCTACTACGGCGACTGGGGGGGCAGTTACTTCATGGATCCACATTCTCCTCCCTGGGCCAACGCCGTGCTTGAAGGCATCGAGGAGAGGCTGGCAACAGCTGACGGCGTGTCGCAAGACAACATTGGCGTCCCTCCCTTCATCAAGGGACAAGGAGTCTTCTCTGAACTAGAGAAGACTGAGTTTCGAACGTTCCTAGAAGATAGCCTTGGCTCCGATCGCCTGCTGTTTCTTGGGATTGATGCTTCGTCTCTTGATATCGCCCAGTACATTCGAGACCACAACTATGTCAATGGCAATCCCAATGCACTGCTTGATCCTATCTTCCGATCCTTCGTCCTCTACCAATATGTCTCAAACCTGCAGATCTGGCAGGGGATGCTCGATGAAACAGGAATCGCAGAAATGGACAACAAGATCATTCATGGCAATCAGTATGGCGTGTGGTCACCCGGGGATAGCAACCCGTACTCAGTACTGTTGTCTCAACTGCATCAAGTGGTCGAAATCGAGTACGTCAGTCACTTGAACAGCCTTCCTCCCAATCATCATGAGAGCCTCATCGCCAAGATTGGATTGGCCTCTGGGAAGCATGAGAAGCCAGTATGGATTCGCGGCATCGTGTATGACTGGCAACAAGGCGAAGCCGTGTTGCGTACCAACCATCTGCGGCTGATCACGGCGTCTGCGTACGCCAATGGCGCCCTACGCACGTTTGAGTACTCGCAAGGGACGCCTAATGGGACCGTTGATCTGTCCGCAGAAGCAACTGAATCGCTGCTTCAGTACTACGATTGGCTCGATGACTGTCGCTTCCTGTTCGAGCGACAGGCGTCAACGGCCAATGTTGCACTCGTCTATTCGATTCCGACGATGATGTGGCGGTTCTTCCCTGCAACACAGCACTGGAACAGCCAGCAAGTTGCCAGTTTATCAGGAATTGCTCACGTGCTTGATCTTGAGCACATCCCATACGACGCCGTCGTGTTTGGGCATCCTGCTGTATGGTCGGATGAAGATCTGGCGAAACGGCTCGAGCAATATGATGTCCTCATTCTGCCTGACGTTGACTGTCTGTCTGATGAGCAAATCGGCATCCTTGAAGCGTTCGTTGCCGAAGGTGGACGCCTTCTCTGCACCGGGGAACTTGGCATCAATAACGAGAACCTTGAGCCACGAATCTCCTGGCGGATTGCGCTTCTGCAAGCCCATCCCGATGTTCAAGTGCTCAGCGGCACACCAGGCCGCGACTTCTTCCAGAATGAAGTCCTGAACGGACTACAGGCAGATGAGCAACGCCAATCGATCGAATCAGCAGTGTCTACGCTACTGGCAAATGACACGATCCTGGAGACAACGGCGCCAGAAAGCATCTTGATCAATCAATACAGAACGGATGAAGGATTAGCTACAGTCCACTTCCTGAATCAGAACTACGATTTTGACAGCGACGTCATTGTGCCATCTGGATCATTCGAACTGCGCCTTCGGATTCCGGAGGACATCGCCTTCGTGAGCGACAACAATGTTCACCTATTCGGCGATGCTGGAACGATCCGGGTGCTTCCATCTGAAATTCAAGAGGGATGGCTCGTCGTGATGATTTCTAGCGTGGAGACACATGCCATTCTGTGTCTCGGAGACTTGGCACAAGCAGTGGACGGCGTAGCCGCCTATTGCCAAGCCTCACTCGATCGCAACCCGTGGGCAGCGAATGATGCCGGAATCGCCGCTCAGATCGAACAGCTGCAGGCGTTACAGTCAACCGAGGATTGGGTCAGCATCTTGACCATCTGTGCGGAGTTGGAGGATCAGATCGCCAGCAGCAAACCAAACGTCTTGTTCGACTTCTCTCACTATCAAGAAGTCGCTCTCGATGAAGAAGCTGCGCGAACCATCGATTCAGAACACCCCGAATGGTATGTCCTTGAAGGCCTTGCCAGCTACGTCACTGCGACATTGGATTCAGGGCCACTAACAGATACCGAGCTGCAGAACACAAGCGTTTTAATCATCGCCCCGCATCGCATGGCCTTTAGCTCAAGCGAAGTCCCAGTGATCGAGCAGTTCGTACGAGATGGCGGAGGCGTGCTCTTCATCGGCAACGGCGGTGTCCCCTCATCGTATGAGATAGTCGCTGCCCCGTTCGGCCTCCGTATGCATCCCTATTCCACACTGGTCGCTGAGGATCACCTGTGGGATGAGGTCAGTTTCGATGCTTCCGATTTCATCGAACACCCCATTACACGGGGCCTCGCCAACATTCAGCTGAACTACGCCGCGCCAATGACCGTCGACTCACAATGGCAAATCGTTGCTTCAACTGCATCAGAAGTGTGGCAAGACGGAGGCGATCTAGTCGGCCCCTTCCCCGTTGTCGCCTATCGGACATTGGGCGAAGGTCGAATGGCTGCAGTTTGCGATAACGCTCCGTTTGGCGACAGAAACAACACAAGCCTGCTCTACAATCTCATCCGCTGGTTGGCCGGTGGCTAGACGATGGCCTCCGTGGCCGCGAGGGTTCGCCTACTCCCTTCCACACCTCGTCCGTACATGTTGCTGAACGAGGTGAAGGGGATCAGCTCGGAATAATCACGTACCCAGGGGCGCGTTCGTTCTAGAAGTAGCTGAGTCCAAGAGCGATATCCGCCGCATCAATGACTAGATATGCATCCTCGACAACTCGATTCAGGGGGGAGGGATTGCAGCCTCCGCGCACAATATTAATCTGATCCGCAGGGAAGGTATTGCCACAGTTGTTACAGATCATGACCTGCCCTTCCTGACGATATCCCCTTAACGAGCCGTAGCAGACGTCGCAGGCGTTAAATGCTGAACGCACCGTTCCATCCGTGCTCTTGAGAACGAAAAACTCGATCGACTGATCGCCTTGAAGGTATGTGTAGTAGTGGGCTGCGTAATCATCGAAAGTGTCCAACGGCAATTGGATCATGCCATCGACATCAGCCTCAACCAACGGATATGGAGCATGCCCTTGAGTCGCCGCTCCATAGGCAGCTGAGGAGGCCTGTGTATAGGATCCCGTGCCACCTAGCTTCAATGGCAATTCAACGGCAACACCTACGGCAACGACAACAACAACTATTGCGCCGATAACCATCCATCGTTTCGATTTCATCGGCTGCTTCTTCCACCAGGAAAACCAGCCATCTTTGGCATTACGGATCGGCTCTTTGGTTCGCTTCGTCGTAGTCAATGTCAATCCCTCCAGAATGGGCAAACAAACACGAAGAGTATATTTAGACATATAGGTCTAGTATGAACAAACTGTGTGTTTTTGATCGTTTCAAAGATCGAAGATCAGTCAGGCGATCGCCAGATGTCTGGTAACGCAGTCGTGGTCCGAATCATTCTGGGCAGATCAGAGCGTCATGAGGAATCCAGTTGCGAGCTTGATTCGACTCGCAGACAAAATCTGACACTCGCAAGCTCTGTCGAAATCTAAAGAATAAAGATCTGCCCCCCACAGATTCAGACTGCTCGGTGCAGGCAAATTGGAGGCGTGGAGGGATCTCTCCATTACCAGCTTGCTGGATCTTGCTTGAAGTATTGGCACAGGGCGGAATAGAGATCGGTTTCGCCACGCTGCAACTGGATGGGATAGAGGAAGAACGCTTCCGTTGCCACGGCAAAGAATTCGGACGGGTTCTTGGCTCCATACGGTCTCAATAGCGTTTGCTCATGCTGGCGTGTGGCTTGCGAAAGCCGTTCATAAGCATTCGACAACGCCTCTGGCCAATGATGCTGTAGGTCGCGATCCGAGAGAACGGGCGCACCATTCATCACACCACTTCCTGCATCGAGCTGATGTGCAAATTCGTGCAGCACAACACTTCGGGTAGCCTGCGTATTGGCCAATCCCCTGGCGACATCATTCCAAGCAAGAACAAGCGTCCCCGATGTCCAAGATTCACCTGCCCGAGCTTCAACCACTTCAGACAGCACCCCACGCGCATCGCGGGTCTGCCTCTTGGCCGCATAGGCTTCTGGGTAGATGAGGATGCTGGTGAGTTTTGGGAAGTAATCGGTCTCGCGATGAAGCAACAGAAGCGCAGCATGCGCACAGACAATGAGCTGCATTCCTTCAGTAGCTTTGATACCGCCTGCGCCCTCGAAATGCTTCTCAGACAACAGAACGTGAATGTGGCCGTGCAGCTCTTCACGATCTTCGATCGGCAGTCGGCGGTACCAAACAACCCTATCGTGCAAGTGCCGTTTCCACGTTTCAGGAAACAGGGTCTCTCGCAGTCGCTCCCGCCGTCGCTCTTTGGATTGGAACATCACAGCCTCCTGCCCTCATCGTACAGCAGGACGCCATGGAGAGTTATTGGGATGTTTGGTTAGCAGCCTGTTTCACTTCTTTCTTGGGGGTTGTCCAGCTACGATACAAACCATGATCACTGCATCCATGCTCTACAGCTTCTCAACGTGTCCGCATCGCGTGACCTTGGATCTGTTCGGTAGCGATCTTGAGCGTGATGAGATCAGTCCATTTGTTGAGCTTCTGTGGGAGAGGGGAAGCGCTTTCGAGAAAGAGACGATTGAGAAGCTAGGTGTCCCGTTCTTGAATCTCCGAGAAGTGCCGCGTATCGAACGCGAGGGGATGACCACGCGCGCCATCTTGAATGGTGAGGACCTGATCTATGGAGGCCGCATCTCACACAGCGGCTTGCTGGGAGAGCCCGATCTGCTTCGTCGGGCAGACCATGGCTACATCCCAGGCGATATCAAGAGTGGAGCTGGACTCGAAGGGAATTCTGAAGAGGTCACTGGCAAGCCAAAGAAGCACTATGCCCTCCAGCTCGCCCTGTACTCCGACATCCTGCAAGGCAAGGGATGGTCGACTACCAAGAATTCTTTCATCTGGGACATTCATGGTCGCGAGACCGTCTATCCTCTCGAAACCGCACGTGGCCCACGCACGCAGCAGACCATGTGGGAGGAATACGAAGACGCCCTAGAATCCGTCTCCGCCATATCCAAGAGTGCCATCAAGACGGACCCAGCATTGATCAGTGCCTGCAAGCTGTGCCACTGGCACAGTCATTGCCGACGACAGATCAACGGTTCGGACGATCTCACTCTTATTTCTGAATTGGGACGCAGCAAGCGAGACAAATTCCCTCCCGAACTCAGAACCGTTCGTGGATTGGCTCAAGCTGATTTGGAGTCGCTGATGAGTGGAAGCAAGACGACGATTCCTGGTATCGGAGCCAAGACATTGCGAACTTATCACGCCCGTGCCGTGCTTCAGAAGCAAGAAAATGCCCAGCCCTATTTCACAAAGCCCGTCGAGCTGCCCGCAGCAGCCGTTGAGCTGTTCTTCGATGTCGAGACCGACCCCTTCCGTGATTTGTGCTATCTGCACGGCTTTGTGGAGCGCGTAGACGGCAAGAACTCAGCTGAGGAGTTCATCCCCTTCACTGCAGACGAAGCAACGCCTGAGTTGGAGAAAGACGCCTTTGCAGGTGCATGGCGTTTCGTGCATAAGCATGCCGATGCCCTTGTCTATTACTACTCGCCGTACGAGCGGACAACGTGGAAGAAGCTGGCCCGCCGGTATCCCGAAGTTGCCAGTGAGGATGATGTGATGGCGTTGTTCGAGCAGCCGCGATTCATCGATCTGTACAACGATATCGTGCGCTCCAAGATGATCTGGCCAACGTCGTCGCTTTCGATTAAAGCCCTCGCCAAGTTTCTAGGTTTCCAATGGCGCGACACCGATCCTTCAGGCGCAGCATCTGTGCAATGGTTCCATCAATGGGTGGAAACGGGTGACATCAACATATGGAACCGCATCCTCGAATACAACGAAGACGACTGCCGTGCCATGCGTGTGCTGGCGGATGGGTTGAGGCGGCTCGGTGGGAAAATGGCGAGGTAAGAAACCGCCGGAATCAGGCGATCCGCAAAAGAAAAATCGCCTGACGGCGACTAATCACAACATACGTTTTATAGTGATAGATTGTCAAGGGCAACTGATGCTCTGCATCAGTTGCTTGGAGTTTTCTCCGATTGGAACTCAAAAACTCACGGCGTGTGAACACCTATACCTCTGGCTCATCCACAGGGGTCTCGCTAGAGACTCCATGCAACCCATCATATGGATAGGTTGCCGAACCCTAGCGCAGCGAGAGTTACCGGCATCAGGTCTATCCGTGAGCCTGCCTGGCCTCAAGTTCTTCCTCCGAATAGCCAAGAAGGCGGCCGAACTGCAAGGCGATCGAACGGCGGTTTGCGCCTTCATAGTCACCGTTGACGACCATCTCAGCACGTTCCTCTTTGAGGGCAAGGTACTTCGCGAGAACGCCTTCAGACGCAGCATACAAGATGACAGTGATCCCATCGGTCATCGAAGCGGGGAATAGGTCAGTCTCAGGAAGCTCTCTCTCGACGTGGGAGACAACCTTCCAGTCTGCAACAATCGCGTCGGAGCCAGCGCGGATGGCCTCGAACAGCTCCTCATCGATCGGCGGACTGAGCGCCACGGGCTTAACCCCCGCTGCAACCATCTCGGCAAAAGCGTTGATCATGCCCAAGGCGAATGATCGCCTATCGATTCCTTCTAGATACTGTGCCATCTGATTCCCCTCTCTAACAATACGGCCAATCTCAACAGCTCTGGAAAAGCCTGTCACGAACTCGATGCGCCACTTACCCGTCCCACGGCGAGAAATAGTGATCCAGTTCAAGTCTATGTCCCACGTGACGACACAGCAAGCGCCGCCCCGAGTCCTGTGAGTACAGCCTCCGAACTCTCCGCAGAGCAGATCGTCCCCAGAAGTCCGTCACAGCTACGTCCTGGGCTGCGAATGAGAAAACCGTCCCCACGATTCGGATAAAACCCGTCCAGGTCGTTTGCCTTGTCTAAATATCCGTGATCCTTGAAACTGATCAACGATGAAAGAAGCTTCTTCCAAGATGAATTGTTGACGCCCTGAGAATGAGACCTGAACCACCGTTAGGTACAGTTGCGCTCATCCTCTAAATGGCATCGTTCTTCGCAAACTCTGGAGGAGATTCGTATGAAGGAAATGGAAACGCAAGCAGACCTACTCGACTTCTATCGAACGCAGACAGCACACTCAGCACCCGGAATCCATTCATCGCAGTACAAAAGCTTGCCCTCAGATCTTCCCTCATTAGCGAACGTGCTCCACGGCATCATCATCCACATGTGGTGGATCTCAGAGCAGAATTATGGTCTCACTCACGACAGCCTAGGGGCGGCCGGCCGGGACATTCTTGGCGAGATCAGCCTAGCGACTGTCGAAGAGATGCTGACCAAGATCATCGAACTCGATCCACGCCCACTCAGTGAGCGCCGAGATGCAAACAAGCGCTTGGTGGGCAACTGTCGCGACTACTCCCTTATGCTCGTCTCCATCTTGCGTAGCCGTGGGATCCCAGCACGTGCACGCACAGGGGTTGGCACCTACTTCTTTCCTGGTGAGTTTCGCTTGGAAGATCACTGGATTTGCGAATTCTGGAATTCAAGCGAGAAGCGATGGCAGCAAACGGACGCCCAGATTGACAAGGTCATGCGCGAAGCGACAAAGATGCCACAGAACCCGGTCGATCTGCCAGCAGGCGCCTTCCTCACAGGATGGCAATGCTACGATGCACTCAGCAGCGGACGCGTAAAGCCAGTAGAAATTGGATTTGACCCAGGATTCAATGGCATGCGCTATGTTCGGCAAAAGCTAATCGAAGACCTTGCCTGTGTGACAGGCTACGAGGTTTTGCCCTGGGCAGCCTGGGGAATTGGCGGCGGCGATGGCGGGGCGGTCGCAGGAGATGAAGCGCTCACCGAACAGATCGCCCACACCTTGAGGGATATCGATGAACCCGCCGGGCTTCAGCAAGCCATCGATCTGATGCAGACGCATCCTCGTGTGAAGCGACCAACTGGCTACTCCGCAGGGCGATTCCAGGAGGCGTGGCTTTGATTGCGACAGCCTGAGCTACCAAGCCGGAGGATCAAGCTCTCTTTCGGGCATGTTGAAATGCAAGACTTGACCCCAGATCCGATGGCGCTGGCTAATACATGTTGTAGCCAGACCAGGAGCTGGATTCGCAAATCCCATCCTGAACTGCCGCAGTAATCACCTTCGAAGTCGCGTTTCGCGCCAATCCTAGCGCCTACTCAGAACCGAGGCGTTCAATCCTCGAAAGAATAGGAGCAGAACAGAGTCAGTCTTCATTGGCTCTAACTCGCGCAATGAATCAGCAACAGGCGGCCCGTACAAAGGGCTGGGGACAGATCTTGTCGTTTGACATTCTCAGGGATCCAGAGCACTGGCTAGGGGATTTCTTCAGTCGAAGGAGAGCCGCCAACGAGCTCTACCTTCCCGTAGAACCGACGGCGTAGAAACTCCGATCCCACGAGCCGAAGTAGATGGTACCATCAGCTCCGATCGCAGGGGACGACATGATGCTGCTTCCAGGCGTCTCGAAGAACCACTTCACCTCGCCGCTTGGTGTGAACGCATAAAGCTTGCCGTCGTTGGCACCAACGTGGATCGTCCCGTCTGTGCCGATCGCTGCCGATGAGCTGACGCCCTCGAATGCCTCTCCTGTCTCATAGCGCCAGATCTCTGTCCCTGTCTCGGCGTCAAGTGCGTAAAAGTTGAGATCCCACGAACCAATGTAGATCTTCCCGTCCTGCCCGATCGCCGGTGTTGCGCTCACGCCGTCATTCGCTTGGAATCGCCACTTCTCACGACCGTTTGGGTGAATCGCGTACACGCGACCTTCGCGCCCAGATCCAATGTAAATCATCCCATCGTCGGCAATAGCTGGCGACGACTCCATCCACTGCTCGGTCGTGAATACCCATTTCAAGTTTCCCCATCGATTGAGCGCAAACAGCTTCCCCCGGTTCGTAGATACATCGGCTGCTCCGATGTAGATGGTTCCATCTGATCCGATCGCGGGTGAGGTAGTGACGCCACTATTGATCCCATACCGCCACTTCTCTGTACCGTCAGGATTGATCGCGTAGAGTCCGCTTGGGAAGTCATTGTCACCGTCGTTTCTCGCGGAACCGATGTAGATCGTCCCGTCGGGTCCAATTGCTGGCGATGACCAGAAATCGTTGTGCCACTTCACAAAGAAACGCCACTTTTCCGATCCATCAGGATTAAGCGCGAATAGGTAGTCGGCGGAGGAGTAGATGTAGACGGTGCCCTCCGCGGCAACCGCCGGTGTCGCCATAATCGATTTGGAAACGTTCCAACGCGGATCGTAATTGGGGGGCCCGATATCGACGCGCCATTTCAGAACTCCGCTTGGGGCGAAGGCATAGAAGAACCCATCGTGCGAGCCAATGTAGATCGTTCCGTTCGGACCGATCGCCGCCGATGACTCGATCCCGTCGCCCGTCTGGTAGCTCCACAATAACGTCCCATCGTTATGCGAAGTATCGTACGGACTGACACCCGTGTGCTGGGCGTTGCCATGGAACATTGGCCACGGCGAGTCTGCCACTTGAGCTCCGACAAAGAATGCAAGAAGCACAACAAGTGCCGTCGTTGCCACAAGTCGAACAAGAAGGAGTCGCGCACGAATTCCAGTCATACCTCGATCCTTCCTCAACAAAGGCTGTCCCAGTCAGCATAACATCGTCGTCAGAGTCAGCCCTTGCATCGTGCATTGATCCAGAACTGGCCTTCTTGAACAGTGTGATCTCTCCACCAAAGCTCATTGCCTCACATTCACCCATGCTCTAGAGTCTCCATCGGGAGGCCCAATGACCCAACAACTCACGCACCCCAATCGAATTGCTGCCTTTGACTTGGCGCGCGGACTGGCTGTGTTCTTCATGGCGACCGTTCATGCGCTGGGCATCTACGCCAACCCGGAGACCTACGACTCAGTCTTCGGATGGGTCGTCGAGTTCTTCGGCAGTGCACCGGCTGCACCCGTATTCATGTTCCTGATGGGTGCAGTGATAGCCTTCTCGCGCCGAGCGGGATTCGTGACGATGCTACGCAGGGGCATCGCGTTGCTAGCGCTTGGATACCTTCTCAATACATTGAGAGGCTCGCTTCCGATGTGGATCGCAATCCAGGCTGGGGTTTCATTAGAGGAACTCGGGGGCGCGACGCCGCTGACTGAATTGCTCTCGGTCGACATCCTGCAATTCGCGGGCATGGCATATCTCACACTCGCTGTCGTGCGCAGGATCACGCGGAATCCGTGGATCTGGATCGCGCTTGCCGCAGTTGTGGCCTGTGTTTCACCACTCATCTGGGGATTCGAGACCGGCGTGCCTGTTTTGGATGGAGTGTTCTCGCTACTCGGGGGAGGAGATGGAGAAAACGTCTCATTCCCGCTAGTTGCGTGGATCGCTTATCCGCTGGTTGGAATGGCTGTCGGTACTTGGCTGGCTACCACGGATGACGTTGGCAAGAGCTTTCGCCGCTTGGCATTGGCAGGCACCGGTCTTCTCATCATCGGTGGTGCCATCACGTTGACGAATATCGACTTTCATATTGGCGATTACTGGCGAACAGGGCCAGGAGGCGTAGTCCTGATCACTGGATTCGTTCTGCTTTGGTTATCAGGCTGCCAGGCAATCGCTTCACGTGTACTTCTCACAGGACCAGGAAAGCTGCTAGCATTCTGGAGTCGCAATGTGACGGTCTTCTACTTCATCCACTGGGTGCTACTTGGCTGGTCCGTGTTGTTGGTCGGGTATGAGTCGTACGGCGTACTCGGAACGCTCATCGGCATGGTTGTCATCGTGCTTCTTGGCACTGGACTCACCCAAGTGTGGGTCCGATTGCGCAAACTCACGCGACGGGAACGCAAGCCCTAACGACTGCAAGAAGGGGCTCGTGTCCGAAACCCATTGCGACGGCTGTGTCCCATCCCTCCAATACTCTAGCTCATTTGATGCGCATCCGTTGAGGTCCGTTTCGCTTCTCTTGACGCTTTCTGCAGAACGTGTTGTACTTCATTGGCTAGCAGGGTATGGTGCGGTGTTGTATTCACTTCTAGGGAGGCACAGTGTCTATGAGACGACTCGGCGGAATGCTGATGGTGTTGTCATTGTTGATCGGATTCACAGTTGCCGGCGGTGCAGGAGAACTGGAGACCCCGCTCAGAGTCGAGTCAAATGCTGATCTTGCAGCGTTGCCCGGGATCTTGGGAAGTGGTACGGAGATTGATCCGTTCATTCTTGAAGGAATTCAAGCCAGTGGCACACCGGGCTTGCCTGCGCTTTCGTTGCGGAATATCTCAGCCCACACAATCATCAGGAATTCCACGTTCTCTGGTGCAGCAGGTTGTGCGGTCGAGCTGCAGGGATGCAGCAACATTTGGATTCTCGACTGTGTATTCGCCGACAATGCAACCGCGATCTCAGCAACTCCGGACTGCCAGGAGATCGTCGTCTCTCTCTGCACGTTTGAGCGCAACCAACAAGACGTGAACGCCACAACCCAATCCATTGCCCTAGACGACGGGTATGTCGGAAACTGGTGGGATGGAAATGCTCCGCTCGATCTAAATGGAGACGGCCTGAGTGAGATTCCATACCTTGTACAAGCCGGAGAGCAGCTACTACTAGACAAGCGCTCGCTAGTCTTCCCCTATGCCGGCGATCGGTCAGGTGACCCAGAAGGTGTTCGGCTCGAGATCGTGTATTCGAAGGGTGAGACTTTCGGAATTGAGTCGACGACTGAGATGACCATGCTCATGCACATGGCAGACGAATCGACTCGGTCCACGCTAGTTCAGGAACTCACTGGCCATGCTGAGGTTCTGTCCGCTCCTGGCACTGGCTATGCCGAACTCGATGTCGAAGTGATTGAGAACTCTAGAATCATGCACATCGATGGGATGCCCTACGAAGGCGGGGAGGGCCTAGATGTTGTTGTGTCTATGGGCAGCCATCGATTCGGTGGAGGATCCATGGGTGCATATCAGGCGGGGAATCTCGCTGAGGAGTCGACAGTTGGACCACTTCAATTCTCGTATGCATTCTATCCTGTTCGCCCGATCTCCCAGGGGTATCGTTGGGCGAGTGATACGCTGCTCCCGCCTTCAGATTTCGGCCTGACTGAGGGAAGTGTGACAATGCACGGGGACTACCAGCTTCTCCGAATCGAGGAGTTTATGGGAGTTCAGGCCGCCGTCATATCGTTCGGGACTGAGATCATATTTGACGGAGACGTACTCAATGAATCCGTCGGAACGATCAGTTTATCGGGCACCGCAGTGAGCGCAGGGACAATCTGGCTGGAACTGGAAAGGGGCAAAACCTTACGTGTCACCTTCTCTTCAGATTCGGTCACGGAGTCCTTCCACTTGGGAGAGCTCCTCTTCACGCTTGAGCAAGAAATGAGCTTTGCGACCGATCTCACCCCTGAGTTCTAGCCAGCAACTTCAGATTGAGGCATAGAGAAAGGCCCGCACGATGGATGTTCGTACGGGCCTTACCGATTCCTAGATCAGTCTATTCAACACCCAATTTCGCCAGCTCAGTGACTGCGTTGTCGTTATCAGGATTCAGTTCCAGCGACTTGTTGTAGTGCTTGATCGCTAGATCCTTCTCGCCAACCACGGCATAGGCTTCAGCCAGACTGTCATGCGTGTTCCAGGCTTCAGGGAATACCTCGATGCCATACTTGAAGACGGCAAGTGCGTCTTCGGGGCGCTCCTGCCCACGCTGCAGCCAGTACGAGAAGCGCAGGAGATCCATTTCGTGATCAGGAACGATTTCCAGTCCACCGTCGATAGCCGTTTTCAGGGCTGCGACAATGCTGTCGCCATCTCCCGTTTTCTGGGCTTCATACAACGGTCGCAGGATCGAGGCGCGTTCGGGCACAGGCTCACCCGTATCCTGCAAATCGCGTTGCAGACAGAACACCCAGGCAATGAATCCGGCGCCGGGGATCGAGAGCTCGGCCCATTTCTCGGGCAGAAGCTCCAGCAACTCTGGACGCTCTTTGCCTTCAGCAATACCCGCCTTTACTTGCGGGATCATCTCGTCCCAAATGGCGAGCATCTCACGCAAATCATCCAGGCTGCCGACACCGACTTGGTGTCCATACAGGAGCTTGGTGTCTTCGGGCAAAACTTCGATGATCGTGCGAAGCTTCACAGGCAGGTTTTCCATCTTGCCACCATAGACAGCGGCAGTGAAGAAGCGTCCTGGGTAGATATCGCCCAAGCACGCGACGCCGGAATCTGGGAAGTGAACAATCAGGTCATGGGAAGTGTGACTACCTGTCAAGGCAATGATCTGTACGCGCTCACCATTGAATCGCAGGGTGAGATCATCTTCGATCTCAAAATCGGGCATCGCATCGGCAGGAAGATCAAGCAGCACATGGCTGTCTTCGCCCATCTGCTGGCCAGCCCCTTGATAGGCAATGATCTTGGGTGCAGAACCGAAAGCCCCATTGCCCCCGACGTTGCCCGGATGCACGTGTGTATTCACGATATAAGTCGGTGCCTCATGCCCCATCTCGGAAACCGCCGTCTTCAGGGCGTCGGACTGTGCAGCCATCCCTGTATCGACAAGCAATAGGCCTTCGTCTCCAGTGAATGCCGTGAAACAGGCTGGCATCAATTGTCCTTCTTGCGAGAATTGCACAATGTGGTCGGTGATCTGCTTGCGTTCCATGATTCCTCCTGGAGATACGTAGTCGGATGTTCGTGTTGTCTGATTTCGTGAGATGGGGGTTACAGTGATTGTCGTTGTTCCGCGCACCAAATCCGTTGCAGCAATTTAGCGCCTGTCTGTAACCAAAGCATAGACGTTGGCTGGAGTAATCTCAATATGTCGGCAAGAGGGTTGATGCAAGAACGCCTATCGTCTGCCACGGATTCGGAGGATTCTTGCGAAGAGGTTGACGATGTCTATGTACAGTGCTGCGGCACTGCCAATGGCGTTGTCCACGGTCTTTGGGATGCGATTGGCACGTCCCCAGTCATAGCCGATGTAGCCACAGAAGATGAGGACGATGGCCCAGTCGATGATTCCATACTCAGTATGAAAGATGAAGATTTCAATCAACCGAACGCCAATCACAATGAGTAGAGCAAGTCCTAGCGTGCGATAGATGCGTTGGAAGAACCTGGGGAACAGACTCCCTAGAACCATCATTCCCAGGGTAACCAAGGCCGTAATGCGAATGGCATCCAAGACGATGGCAGGATTGTAGCGATGAATGAGCAGATTGAGGATGAAGCCAAAGGGGATAACGACGAGGTTATAGCCGACAAAGCTCAGTGCCGGGTGGGTCGCTCTGTTGAACAGAGACACACCGGCAACAACAGAAACAAAGTAGCCGATAAAGAAATAGAGGGGGCGAATTGAGGCCACAGATTCATAAGAGACGTTGGCGACGATAATCCAGTTGACGAGGAAGCCCCAGAACAACGTCAGCCCCATAATCAGGTTGTAGGTTCGGGCCTCAATGCGTTCGCCAGTTGAGGTCTCTTCAGTCCTGCCGAACACATCATGCTTCAATCGCTTGAGCTTTCGCGGCATCAGACCTCCCTTAAGACAAATCGCTACGGCGATCCTCCGATGATCCAGAATCCCTCTCCAGTAGCCAGTCGTGTCATGAGAATCGGATGATGAAGCGTGAATGCTGTCCAACTGCTTTCCCCGATGACGCTGCTGTCAAAATTCCAGGACGTCTTGTTGAGGATGACTAGTGCGGGATCATCGGGCACCAGAATGATGTGATTGGCAATCAGTAGCCACAGCACAAAGAGTAATAGAATGCCATAAAGCCAGGTACGTCTTGGCCTTTGTCGCTTGGTCGTTTCGCTCCCGGGAACTGGTTCGTCGTATCTCATAGCCTCCATTCTAGAGCCCACTTGCAGACAGGTCCACTGATAGGAACTAGAGAACCCGTCGTATGGTGAGCGAGCCGTGGTAAACTAGCAGTGTGGTAAGAGAAGGGGTATGAACGGATGAAGGATGCAACGCAGGCCCTTGGAATTGAACCGATTCGCAAGCTAGTCGTTCGGATGTCGACGCCCTCAATCATCGCACTACTCGTTCACGCGCTTTATAACGTCGTAGATGCAATCTTTGTCGGCCGTGGTGTGGGCACACTGGGCATTGCTGGAATCGGCGTCGCCTTTCCTGCTTTCCTGCTAATCATCGGATTGGGGCAGCTTATCAGCGTCGGGAGTGCATCGGTTCTGTCACGAGCCTTGGGGCGAGGCGACATGGAGACAGCAGAGAGAGCCGTGGGCAATGCGATCTCGTTGGTGGCTGTCATTGGGATCGCATTGGCAACGCTCGGAGTGTTGTTCAGTGCCCCTCTCATGCGATTCAGTGGCGCGACGAGCGAGGCCCTCCCCTATGCTGTCGACTACGTCACCATCATCCTTTGTGGGAGCTTCCCATTCGTCCTTTCGTTCACCTTGTCTGCAATTGTTCGCGCTGAAGGAGACCCCCTTCGAGCAACCGTTCCTATTCTGCTTGCAGCTGTTCTCAATATCGCCCTGGATCCTTTGTTTATCTTCGTTTTTCGCATGGGAACGGCGGGTGCAGCCTGGGCAACGATCCTCTCACAGGGAATCGGGTTTAGCTACCTTGCCTGGCATGTCCTTCGGGGCAAGAGCGTCGTTCGTCTCCGCCTGCACAATCTTGTACTCCGCGCTGGCCTCGCCTGGGAGATTGTTAGCATTGGTACGTCCTCGTTCGTTCGGATCATCTCTTCGAGTGCTGCTATGATCGTGGTCAACCGAGTACTTGGCATTCATGGTGGTGACGTAGCCATTGCCGTCTACAGCGTCGTAAACCGACTGATGTCTTTCGCTCGTATGCCGGTTTTCGGCGTGGTCGATGGTGTTCAACCGATCTTTGGATTCAACTATGGCGCACGGAAAATCGATCGTGTCCGTTCAACAGTCTGGCACGGTCTTGCGTTTGCTGCGCTGTTGACCGGATTCTTCTGGGTTCTATTCCTCTTGTTCCCCAGGACGTTTCTTGGAATGTTCAGCTCGGATGAAGCGCTAATCACCCGTGGTGCCTCAGCGCTTCGATGGATTGCCCTTGTCTCGCCGCTGTTCGCTGTGCAGGCGATCGTCGGTGGTCTGTATCAGGCAATTGGCCGTGCACCACAGGCACTTGCCATCTCGCTACTGCGCGGATTCGCACTAATCATCCCGTGCGTCCTAATCCTTTCGCACTTCTTCGGCACGACAGGCGTATGGGTGGCTTTCAGTGTTACAGATTTACTTTCAGCGTTACTCGTTGTACCGATGCTGTCTGTCGAAATCCGGCGCCTCAAGAAGCTCGGAATCGCCGCGAACACAACCCAATGACTCTCAGTGGTCAATGGGGAACTGATGCGTTGCATCAGTTCCTTAGAGTTTTCGTTCTAGGAACGAAGACATCCTGGCATGTGCAACCGCAAGCCGTTTGTGAGTTGGGTGGACTCCATTCCGAGGACGGACAGAGCCCTACTCGTCGTCTGCTGCGTAGCGTAGGCCCCATTGAGCTCGAATACTATCCAGGGTTTGCATGATGGTCAGGGATTCGTTTAAGGGCATGCTATCGCTCTCCAGCTTCCCTTGGCGCAAGCAATCCATCACTTCAATCGCCTCATGCGGATACCCATTTCCCAGACGCGGCAGATGCATCGTTTCCTCAATGGTTCCGCCTGTTCCCCGCGAGAGCGTCTCTGGTTCGTTGAGAGGTGGATGAATGCGAATCCATCCTTCAGAACCCACAATAACTGCATCGCGCGGCGGATCCGCTCGAAGCGATGCGACGAAGTTGGCCAGCGCACCACTTGGATGAAGCAATGAAACCGAGCATTGCATATCGACGCCCGTCGTCGTCGGGTGCATGACGCCGGAAACAACCGAGGGCGTCCCGAGCAGCATTGAGGCAAGAGATACTGGATAGATGCCAATATCGAGGAGGGCTCCGCCAGCAAGGGCTGGGCTGAATAGCCGACTTTGCTCATCGTATGGATGATTCCACCCGATGTTGGCAGACAAAAAACGCGGCTCTCCAATCACTCCTGCAGCCATCCACTCCCTTAGCTTGACCACTGCGGGAATGAACCGTGTCCACATGGCTTCCATGAAGAACAAACCCTGTGCTCTGGCCAATGAGATAAGGGCTTGTGTCTCGCGCGCGTTGACTGTCAGCGGCTTTTCGCATAGCACAGCCTTGCCTGCGCGAAGTGCCAATGAGGCATCCACCAGATGAGATGTATGGGGCGTAGCGATGTAGACCACGTCGATATCTGGACATTGCACAAGAGCCTCATAACTGCCAAATCGAAGGGGAATATCGAACTCCTCCCCAAAAGCATCGGCTGTCTCTTGTTTGCGTGACCCAATGCCCATCAATTTGGCATCTGGGAGTACGGCCAATGCCTCAGCCAGCTTTCGAGCAATCCACCCACTCCCCACAATGCCCCAACGAATCGCCTCCATTAGCTCTCCTCTCCCGTGTTCTCTGTAATCCGTCCTTCAACACTGGGATCTACGGGAGCATGAGCCTCCAAATATTCGGCCAATGCATCGGAGAGCAGCCAGCCGGACTCATATCTTTCGGATGACAGGGCTAGAGCCACGTAATCATCCCCGCCATTGGCGATGAAGTTGTTGGTGGCAAGTTGATATCGAGCTTCAAGGTCTATCGGTGCGTACGTTTCACTCACTGCATCCCAGATATCAACGGATGTCACACGAAAGCCTGGCTCAGCTGCTGGATCGAAGCCATAGCGCATGCCGCCCACATGAGGGAATCGGCCGGCTCCGTCTTCCACGCCGCCCACTCCATGTTCCAGAGCTGCCCAGATCCCTTCACCCGAAAGGCCAAGTACCGTGATTTGATTTCCGTATGGCAGCACTTCCAGGACATGCCCCATGGTAATCATGCCCTTGGGAATCGAAGCACGGATGCCTCCGCCATTTTGAATGGCCAGCGTCGTGTTGAACCCTCGCGTTTTCCACAACATGG
>Ga0233437_1002816_pt1 | contig 24881 bp, 21 predicted proteins | sample SI_122_August201_FD_182714 | JGI IMG/M metagenome (GOLD analysis project Ga0233437, IMG submission 182714) | Seawater microbial communities from Saanich Inlet, British Columbia, Canada - SI_122_August2016_200_MG | ecosystem: Environmental > Aquatic > Marine > Inlet | place: Canada: British...
TATTCCCAGAATTAAAAAATTAAAATTAAAACACAGGTCCCTCTGTTGATAAGATTAGTTTAGTTGTTCCACCATCATCACCATGAGCAACATATTCTAATGACCCTTTATTTTCTTTTGCAAATAATCGACTGGTTCTAGACCCCTGTCCACTACCACCCTCTTCTAAACGGGTAGACTTAGCTACTCCACCATTTAATTCCATTGCTTTTTCCGCGTACAGGGGTCCAGTCTGATCAATTTCAAGAATAGTATGAGCACCATCATATTCTGCACCAATTGCAACTGCCCCTCCTAAAGAGGCTAAGACTGCATTATCAATAAGATTTGTTAAAGTAAGCTCATAATCAGAAGGACTAATTCTAAGACAAACATCTTCTGGAACAGCATTAATAATATTAACTTCTCCTCGCTTCATACCTTGAACTGAGGAAATAGCTTTTTGAACATAATCCTTAACTCTAATGTTTTCTAATCTACTTTGATCATAGGTTCCCATAATAATCATAGCATACTCAATTTTTTCTCTTTCCAACAATAAAAAATCAACACTCTTTTTTACATCATCTGGCATTTCAAGAGTTTCATCAAGTAACCCATCCAAATTTTTCAACAGGGGATCCTCAAAGCCATATTGTTTTGGCCCAGAATACATTACATCCGCCAGACTTAATCCTGCAGAAGAAACAATTTCATCATTAGAAGATAAATATTCCCTCAATAAAGGCATAGATTGCGCGATTGTCCTTACAGCTAATCCCTTTATATGGTGGGCTTGTCTTTTATTCTGGTCTTGCATTCGCATCCTAGTTTCTAAATCTCTAGATTGTGCAGAAACATTGTCTCTTAATCTTTGAATTTCCGTTTGAGCTTGTTGTTCCAATAATCTTGCTTCAGCGGTTTCTGCTCTTGCTTCTGCAGTCTCTGCCCTAGCTAAAGCCGCATTTTTATCTGCTCTTTCTCTTCCAGTTGTTAAATCTCCAATTACTTCATGTTTACTTAACTTACTTAATTGAGCATAAACTCCTTCTGGCTCTCTCCTAAACAAATCACCAATACGTCCACCTGCAGCAATCATTGTGTGACCCATCCTTGACAATAAACCAGGATGAGGCACTTCTAATTCAAAACGAGTACAAGGCATACCATAATTCCCTGCAGGAAAAACCAATTCATCATCGCAAATAAAATCCTCTTCTACTAAAACTGGACGTAAATCAATCCCCTCCACAGAACCACTCAAAAGTTCTGCAAGCGAACGTTCTAAATAATCTTCATTAGGAGAGAATTTTAAAGCTTCTTTTAAGCTAACTCTTTTTCCAACTGTTTTCCCATTAACAATAACTCTATCACCTTGCTGTTCTAAATTCATTCTCAAATAAGAAAAATCTCGTTCCACCAATTCATCAATTCTCATTTGAACATCAGTAAATTTGGCTTCACCAAATACATCCGCCATACCCCATAATTGAGGTAAGCCCTCTCCATAAGCAGCCCCAACAGTAACCATAGTTAAATAGCGATCAACATTGCTTGGCAACATATAATGTTGAATAGCTGCCCTAGACAAAATCTGTCCTTGTTCTTTCCTAACTTCTGCATTCTCCACCACTATTCTTTGATCATCATTTAGTTTTCTGTTAATTCCAGGAACTTGTTTTATCGCTTGTGCAGGAGAAGCTAAAATTTGGGCAATATACGTTGGCCCAGAAGCAATAGTTGGAACTACTCTACCTAAAAACTTTTGATGCCAAGGATTACGCACCCCACTCTGCTCTTCAAAGCAAGCTTTAATTGTTTTAAAATCTGCCTGAGTTAACCGCCCATTAGGATCTAATAATTTCTTACCGGTATCTTCAGAAAAACTAGGAACACTTTTTGCCACATAACGAACAAATTGTTCATAAAAATCTGCCCCATCCTTTTCTGCAAATTTCTCTAATGCTTCGATTCCAGTTCCCTTAAGAATAGATGGATCTACTGCATGAGCGACTATCCAACCTAGAGTAAGAGAAGACAAAGTTGGATCTTCAATCTTTTTTGAGGGCATATACTACTGAGCAGTCGTAAGAGATATTTAAATATATCTGTTCTTAAGAATAACTTAAACCAATGAATAAGAAATTTTACTCAATTGTACCCCTTGGACTTGTAGAGATGTTACATAATTCTAGTGACAGTTATCGTGTCACAAGTAATTTTTTAGAAAAGATAGACCCAGAATTATTAGAAAGATTAAGTGAAAAGAAAGCTTTGAAGATTTACAAGAAAGCTAGAAAACACATCCCTGCATATAAACGCGTACTTAAAGAAAAAGAAATCAAAAATGTTAGAAACATAAGTGAATTTAACAAATTTCTCCCTTATTTAGATAAGGACAATTATGTGAGAAAATATTCTTTAATTCAAAGAACTGAAGAACACCTTCTTCCAAAAGAAGGAGGGATGATTGTAGAAAGTTCTGGTTCAACTTCAAAATATCCCACCAACTGGTTCAGAACTATTGAAGAAGAAAATGATATTAGAAAAGATGCAAAATTTGAAAGCAGATATATTTTTGGAAATAAAGAACATCTAGTTATTAGTTGTTGGACCCTAGGAGCATGGACAACAAGTTATTCATTTTGTTATGCATTTGAACCATTTAGTGTAGTTAAAAATATTGGACCAGATGTTGAACAAGTAGTACAAACAATAAAAATGTTTGGCACTAAACCAAATTACCTCATTGGAGGATATCCACCGTTCTTAAAACATCTTTTGGACACAGGGAAAGTTAATTGGAAAAAACACAAAGTTGATTTTGTTACGGGAGGAGAAGGTTTCATCCCTGGCTGGAGAGATTATATTAAGAGCCGAGTAGCAAAAGGATCAACAATAATTTCTTCTTATGGGGCTTCGGACTTGGAAACAGGAATGGGAGTAGAAACACCACTAACAATTTACGTACGAGAATTGTTAGCAAAATATCCTAAAAAATCAAAAAAAGTTTTTGGAATTGAACAAATCCCTCACGTATTTCAATATAACCCATTAAGATTCTACATTGAAAATGTTGAAGGTGAAAAAGAATTTCATGCTACTGTTTTAACAAAAGGACATGTTGGAGTAAAGATAAAATATAGAATCCATGATACTGGAGGAAAGCAAAGTTATAACCAACTAATCCAAACATTAAAAGAGACGTTCCCAGGATTTACAAAGAAGTATGAGAATATATATAAAAAACAAGCATTAAAGTTACCTTTCATTTGGGTTGTTGGTAGAAGTGATGAAGTTATTTCTGTTGATGGAGTTAATATTTATCCGCAACAAGTAGAAAAAAGCTTATTGAATAATAAAACGTTATACAAAAAAATAAAAAGTTTCCAAATTTCAAAAGTTCAGTACCACAAAGGTGAACATCATTTCTTGGTACAAATACATTTACAAGAAAAAGTTAGTCCAACAAAAGCTCTAGAAAAGAGTATTAAACAACAAATTGAAAAAGGCATGGCTAAAATAAGTAAAGCATATCGCTTAGGTATGCACGACGATTCAAGATCATTTAAACCATATGTCAAACTATTTGAATATCATACTGGACCATTCAAAGTAGAGAAAATTAAAAACAAATACGTTAGAAAGTGATTTATTTCTTCAAAACTGTTTTAGTTAAAAAATGATCAATTAAAGAATTAATTATTTGAGGATTGTCAATAATAACTTCATGTGTTGCCCCTGGCAAAATCTTAACTTTTGTTTGAGGATATAGTTTCTTAATCCTAAACGTTTCTTTTGGAAGGGTAACCTTATCTTTCTCCGAACCAATTGCTAATACTGGAAAAGAAAAATTTCTTACAGCATTATCAATGATAGATCCTTTATCTTGAATAAATACCTCAGTATTGTCTAAAATCTTAACTATAGCACTAACTGGAGAAATACGAAAAATGGTTAACAAAATGTCCATCAAGCGTTCCATTTTCCCCTTAGAAAAATCAAATTCTTTTACATTCTCAAATTCCTGAGGATTATTATCATGATGATAAGCAACGTAACGTAATGCTTTAACAACATAAGGGTGGAGATTCATAATCTTATCATGTGCATAAGGATATCTAGTAGACCCATCAATAAAAACTATAGATTTTGGTGCTCTGGATTTATATTTACCAGTATAAATTGCAGCAATTCCAGTACCAAAACTATGACTAACAAAACTAAAATCTTTAACATTCTCCTTTTTAATTACTTCAAAAAGGTCCCTACAAAAATTAACAAGTTTATATTTCTTAGCTTCATTAGGAATTTCTGAATTACCATGACCTCGGAAGTCTAATGCGAGAACGCCATACCCTTTATTCTTGAAATAATCCATCTCCTTCTTCCAAACAGTTAAGTTTCCACCCACACCATGCAGAAATACTAAATTATGTTTGATCTTGCCAGGAGTGTAGTTATAACTTATTCTAGTACCATCAAATGAAATAATATGTTTCTTTTGTCTCATAATTCAGACCTAAACTAAATATAATAAGAAGTAATCATCCTGAATTTAAATACTTACCTAAAAATATATACTGCTTCAACGGAATCCTTTTATATTCCAGCCCTACAAATAGATTAAAATGGATTTAGATCAAGTTAGAGAAATTTATGAACATAATTTAAGCCTTCTTGAAAAGGCAGATATTGGAAGGATAGTTAGACACTCTGAACTAAAACAACCAGATCAAAGAGAGTTGTGGTGGATTGGTTCAGCTTATGATGCAATACAAATATTTCACCACCATCTTTCTGAACATCCAGGATCAGGAAGACATAAAGCAGTAGTCGATCTTTCAGCTGAGCTGACAGAAGGGGTAAGTGCATCTAATGTTGCATTTGAAGCATGGCAAGGTTACCAACCAACAAGAAGAGAAAGAGTGTGGGGATTTAAAGGCCATAAAGAAGAAAGAAAAAAAGGACTAGAAGAAAATCTAAGAGATGTTTTAGCTTTCCCAATTCACTTTCTTGCCTTTACCGCAATGAGAGGATACACTCCCGAGTTTAGTGCAATGTTAGAAGATACGGGACAAGTTATGGTTAACAATTCCCAATATCACGATACTGTTTGTCCACACCCCATTCCAGAGATGAGGGCTCCAAGACTTCCTTATGAAAAAGAAGAAATGTTACCAGTTATTCCTCTTGCAGATGTTATTTGGCCAATAGCACAAGGATTTAGAGATTTACAAATTGCTGCCAAAGTAGTATTGCCTACAGCAAGAGATTATAACATTTCAACAGCAGCAGGAGATTTCTAAAAATCGCCTAAACTCTTCTGTTTTTTCTTTTCTACTGCATTAGTGTAAGATTTCCATTTCTTTCTAAACAGATGAGGATGTTTATCATGATACTCTTCTAAAAACTTTTGAGTTTTTTTATCAGACATGTATCCTGAACCAAAATCAACACCAATTTCAGTTTTAATCTTATTGACTTGCCTATCTCGAATAACCTTTGCAATTACTGATGCTGCAGCAACAACAATGTAATTAAAATCTGCTTTATGTTCAACAATTAGTTCGGCCTTATCTTTAACGGCCTTACTTAACTTAGATTCAAAATATGCTTTGTAAGCAGCAATATTAATACTAGGACAATCTACAATTATTTGATCTGGGTCCAACTCAGAAACTAATCTCGCAGAAGTGTCTGCCTCTAACCAATTCAAATTACTTTCTTCTTCCTCTAAAGAAAGATCAATTGCGTCTGGTTCTACTACTTCAATCCTAAAATCGTCCACTACATCTTTTAACTGCTCAAAAATTTCTTCCCTTACAGACGAACTTAGCAACTTAGAATCTTTAACACCCATCCACTCAAGTTTCTTAATTTTATCTTCAGAAACAGCTACCGCTACCATAACTAACGGGCCGAGGACAGGACCTTTCGGAGAGTTTAAGAAACCTTAAAACTCACTTCCGCTCTCATCAACCCCTACAATTATCTTACCTTTTTCAGTCAATTTCCATGAACGTTTACTTGGAATGTAAGATACTAATCCTTCTTTTTGGTATCTTAATAGCCGACTGGCAATAACCTTTCTAGCCATTCCAATTACGCTCTCAGTTCTTGACAGGCTCCCATGTTTATTAAGATTGTGTAATATTTCAAATTCTTCAACTTCGTGATGATGTTCAATAATATGTTTTTTAGCCCAAAACGAACCATTTTTTGTTTTAACATTAGAAATAGTCCGTTCTTTTTTTAGTGTAGAAAGAACTTCTAAAGTGTAAATTTCAGATTTCTTAAAGAATTTTGCCAATTGTTTGGTTGTTTTAAAAGAATTGAGTTCTTTTAAGATTAATGTTCTAAATTCGTGAGGAGAATAATGTTTCTCTTTGACTGAGTTAATCATTCGGCGAAACTTTGCCTCTTTTTCCGGATGTAAAGAAGCAATGTCAATACTATTAAGTTTTTCTAAACTTCTTCCATGAATCCAATACACTCTCTTTTTGGAATCAAATTTGAGAGGAATGTCAAAAAAACATAATAATTTCTCAATAAACTCATTTCTAACTCCAGAAGCAATTCTTAGATGACGAGAGTTATTGTTCTTAAGGTCATGTTTAACATTCCCTTCTCCTGCAAATAAGCCCCTTAAAACTTCTGGATAATAATCCGGACTAAGTTTAACTTCATTTACAGTAAGTTTCCACTCTTTAACAAACTGAACATTTGCCAATCGATAAATATAATATGTTTTTCTTGCTCGGCTATCAGAGTAATTCCGAATGATTAATCCATTTAAATTAGTAATTAAAATTCTTGGAGTAGATGAATAAACATACAACCGTGGTTTATTCTTACCACAATATAATTGATCCATATTCGCATGAAAGAACAAGATTAGTTCTAAACAATTATTAGTAAAAGTTATTTCTCGTTCTGTTTTATTATCTCCTTCAGCTAACCACAAACCAACACATTCAGCTAATTCTTTTGTAATTTTCATATTATTCACCTCTTTGTTTTCATTAATTTAAACAAAGAGTGCAGTAATATTTGTAGAATTACTCGTTAATAAGCTTTGTCCGAGGTTGACCAGTGGGTAGTGGGTCTAAATCCCAACAATTATCTTAGCCATTTTTAATAACAATAAGAATGAGCTTATTTAATAGTTATGTAAGAAATCTCCTTACATCCTGCATACCCAAAGCAAAAACTCCCCTGCTATCATAACCTGCAGCAAGAGTATCAAGAACTTCTCTAGTTATTTGAAGATTAACTCCTTTCAAAGCATCTTGCAATCTAGCTGGTTCAATTTCGTATTCTTCTGCCGCCTCGTTTAAAATTTCTGCAAGTGGCATTAATGAACCTATTGTATCATACATTTTCACAATCCAAAAGCATCTGTGAATTCACGCATTCTACGGTACTCTGCTAAAAATCCAGATCCCTTATCAGTTAAGTTAATTACCTTTGAAGGTACTTTTTTCTTCCGAGATGGAATTTCTTCAATAACAATAAGCTCTTTTCCGATTAACTCTTCCAAATAATTGTTTAATAATTTATGTGATAAGTTTGATTTGTACATCAAATGAGTAGGTTTTATAGTTCCGCCTTTATTTTGAACAGATAAAAGAATGTCGTAAATCAGTTCTAATCTTGATCTTCTTTTATTAGTCATGCTCTTACCTGCTTAATTTTTCGATATGTTCTTAACAATATTAAAAAGCCAATCAACATAAAAACTTCTCCAAATACATATAATTGATTATAAAGATAAACAAATACAAAGAATAGGTTTCCAATTAAAATGAACAAGAAACCCAACATTACATTAAAAGTATTTTTGTTTTTATCAGCATTTAGATAATTCTTGTAGTATTGAACAACTATTAATCCCAAAATAACTGAACTAGTTAAATAAAATACAGCATACTTAAAATTAGCTACAAAAGAGATTAAGAAGATTAGATACATAAATAAAGCCATTTGGCTCACTTCATATAATTTTGTTAATCGTTCTCTTGACTTTTGTGCAATAAAGAATATTAACAATAATGCTGCTAGCATCAAAAACATCTGTCCAAAGAATGCAGATCTATAAAACAAATCAGCAAATTCTAATCCAGTTCCAACTAAAGGTTGAAGTGCTATTGCTGTAACGTCTCTTATGGGAGAGAAATATAATACGCTGTGTGTAAATATTTTAAAAATAAAACTTAATGCAATTGTAATAAAGGCCACAGAAAAATAAGCAAACTTGTTTTCCTGACTAAATTTATAAATTTTCCAGCTGTAAGCCGCAATAAGAAGTGCAATAATTAGAACAATCCCTTCAAATACTAAATCAAATCCATTAAACCATTGCGGTGTAAAAAACAATTGATACATTAGTGACCTCCCACTCTAAAGTAATAAACACCTGTTCCCTTTTAAAAACTTTACGGATTTTTATTCTTAATTTACCTTCTTTATGACTTTTTCATTGATGATTTATAAACAAACTACTTTTCAAACAAAGTTAAGCTTAAAACCACCTCCTTTATGCTTAAAACATTATTTTTTTAGAAAACGCACGCAACCTTCTTTCCGGGCTCCCCTGCCCGGTTTTTAATCTTACTCTAGAGGAACTCCGCTCCAAAGTGTCCAGTCTTCTGAAGGCGAGTAACCACCAAAAGTAAAGTATGGCGGATTATTCTGTCCAAAGTAACCGTGCTGTACTTGACTCCAACCGGTTCTTGGTGCAGCACCAGTAGCACCATAAATTCCACTACCAAACAATTTCCAGGTTTTCATTACACTATGAAAACCAGAAACATCATTAGTATAATCAGCACCAGGCTCAACAATTAACTCACCTTTATAACCATTCTTTTTGAAAATTTGGACCATCTCTTTGATAGGTGTATTTCCTTCGCCAGGAGCAAGGTGATCATCTTGATACCCATAATTATCAACAAGATGTAAATGTCCAACGACGCCGCTCTTAGCCAGCTTTTCAACCTTTTCTAAAGCCCAGTTGTTAAAATCATTATCGTTTTGTTCTAAAGTATTATCAGGATTACCGCGCCAATATTTACGCCACATGTTAAAATGGCCAGTATCAAAGGTCGCAGTAATGTGTTCCTTAGCATTTTCTTGAGCTTTTTTTTCAGACATACCTCTCTGTTCTAACATTTGAACCATTTTTTTCCTTCCACCTTTAACTAAACTAATTAATTCATCAGGATGCGAACCATAACTTTCTGGAAACAGATTTTCCATTGCAATTGCAAGTGGCTTCTTAAGTTGACCTTTGCCTTGTAACTGTCTACTTCTTTCCATAGCATTAATTCCAGCTTGAGCATAAGCATCATACGCTTCTTTAAGTGCATAATTTTCAGCACTTTGAACATGCCGGATTGTTTCCATAGACTCTTCCGATTGAGCCCACTGCGACGATGATGCTTCTTGAGAATATTTTAAATTTCGATTTAAATGTCTTAAGTGTTCATCAATGAACTCAGTGGGAAGTTTCGTATCCGAAGGAATCAAATCACTATACTGGTCTCTTGCTTCCTTTCTTAATTTCCATTTTTCATCCTCATCTGTTGTTTCTTCTAATCTCTGATAAAATTCTCTTGCTTTCTTAAGTTTTCTAATTTTATCAACATTATCATTAAAATCCCCACCATAATAAGTTGCATAACCTCTGGAAGTAGCGGCATTAGTCTCTAAGGTAGAAATGATGTACGCCTCTTCTGGTCTAACTTTTATCTCAGTTTCATCAGAAGTGTCGGCAAACCGTTTCCAATAAGATGAATTAAATTCGTCATCACTAATTTCCCCTTTTTTCCAACCACGCCAAATTTCTCTTGCCCGCAAAGTCATCTGTACTGATTCATCTTTCAAATCTTCCCAATCCATTTGCCGAACTTCAAACTTATTCTTTTCAAGGTCAAATTTTGGCACTCTTCTTTCATCAGTAATTCTATTACCAAAATAATCCATATAAATCAATCTGTCATAAGCATCATATTCACCTTGGGCTTTTTTCTTAGTACCATCAATGTCAGTATACTCCGTGCCTTCTTCCGCAGTATTCCAAACAGGACGTGCAACTCTTCTGTTTTTACGTGCTTCTTGAATTACAGCACCAGTTCTAGAATCAACTACTCGATACGTTGCCCTTTCCTCCTCTTCATCATACATCTTAAACTTATTTCCCTCGTTCCAGTCAGCATCAACTAGAGGTCGTTGAAATTCTCCAGTATGTACTACTACCGGTCCTCCCCTAGCAACGTCTGCAGCAAAACCAATTGCTCTTTTAATTTCATCAACCGCCATGTTACGATTTTGTTTAGAAAAATTACCTTGTTGGTCCATTCCGGCTAATCCCATAACCCCAACAGTAGCGTGAGTAGTAAAATCTGTTCGATTAGCAGTTTGCATTTCACGTAATGCCTGCCTTTGTAACTTACCATACATCCCCGGAGTGTGTCCTTGCCCAGAACCTTTTCCCTGACCCATAAAACCAAGCTCAACAGTTTTCGCTCCTGCTCGTAACTTTGCACTAACTGCTTGAACATTTGGAACCGGACCAAGACCAAGACTCATCCCCACATCACCTATTCCTACACCAACATCATTTGTGGATTTGTTATTTGGAGAAGGGCTAGAGCCACCATATTCTCTATCCATCGGCATTGCATAGCCAGTAGCAAAACTAGATCCAAAATCTACCATCTTTTTATGATAAAGAATAGACTAAAGTATATAAAAGTTACTTCATTAATGGCTTCGTCAGGAATAGAATATATTTGTATACTGCCTGCAAAAGGCACATATTTTGGGTTAGCACGGCACGGGCTTATTACACACTCATTCGCCCAAGTCACTTCACTTTGTTCCGTCTTTGACTTGGGCTTTACATTCATGTATGCCCTCAATTGGCGGTGCTCACCAAAAATATCGCGTGCCGGCATGCAGTATACAAAATCATATTATTCTGGACGAAGCCTCCATTAGTATCTTAAGAAAATAGAGAATAAAATCAAGAATATTAAACCACTAATTCTGATAACCAGTATTGCCGCCAGACTTGTACATGCCACGTAAATTAGCACTTATCGCTCTAGTTAAATTAGCTGCTCTAGCAACATCTTCAGTAAAAGAATACTTGCCATCTTCACCAGCTTCAACTTTCTTCTCCACGGCAGAAGCTAAGTAATTTACCCTTTTTTCTTCCTCGGCAGAAATATATCCCTTATCCTCAACCGCTTGTTTAATTCCAGTGATCTCATGATATAAGTTCTGCATCGGCTGTTGAGAAAGCTGCATGGCGTATTGAGAATTCATTAATTCTGGAGGTAATTCCACATGTTCTCTAGCAAGATCTTCTAATCCAATTGATTCTCCACTAACTCTTGGAGTTAAAACTTCTTTCAAAGAATTCTTATCTTTGTCTTCACTATCATCTTCCAGAACATCATAATCAGAAGTGCTTTTCTTACCTTTATGTGATTCTTGAACCTTAGCTTCATCTGGACTCATACCTTTAAAATCATCTTTTGACATCTGGGGAATGGGAACTTTATCTGCCCACTTTCTTCTTTCCGTTAACTCATCTTGAGATTCTTTTATGGCCTTCTCTGCTTCTGCGATTTCCTTCTTTTTTTCCTCTTCCAATTTCTTAAGAATTTTAATCCTCTCTTCCGGAGGAAGACCCTTAAGATCATCTTTAGCCATAATTAGATAAGAATGTTAGGAGATATAAAAAAGTTACCCCCTAATTTACCAAGCAATCATCCGGTGCGATTTCTTAAAATTCTTAAAAGTATTGAAAGCATAGAAGTTTGCATGCCCTAACATTTTGTCAGAAAGCGCTGCAGCTTTTTTAATATCTTGCGCTAGAGTATCCTTTTTCTGCTTTGATTTAGGAGTATAAAAAGTTCCAAAGAAGTTACTAAACATCGACTTTTGTTTCTTTTCAAATGTACTCCCACCAGTTTTCAGTTCCGTCGCCCCTCGAGCTTCAGCTAAATAAATATCTAATTCCTCTCCTAAAGATTCCATTGCATGCTTAACGGATTCAGAAACATCTCCCATTAACATCATCATTTCTTTCTCTTTAAACTGTCGATATTTATCGACTTGTTGATCAGTCCAAGAATAAACTCTAAGATTCATTTCAAATCTTCCCACATGAACAGGACCTCGCTGATAACCTTCTTGAACAACTTTCATTTCTGGTCTTGTACGATAAGTAAATGTTCCAAGAATGCAAGCATTTGCTCCAGACTTACCAACCTCTTTACGATGTCGAGCCAAAACTTCAATATCTAAAATGCTACCTTCAAACGCAGAAATTAATTCAGCAGAACTCATGTTCCTTTCTTTCATGGTTAATCTAGCAACGTGACGTAAGTACGGCTTGATCCAACCAATGTACATTTTAATAATTTCAAAGTGTTGTAATAAATACTGTAACATGAATCTTCGTCGAGTTTTGTGTTCGGTGTAAGTTCTCTTTTTCCATTCCATATATTGCCTTAAATGCCGACCAAGAACTCTTAAAACAGCTTCATTAAAGTCTTTTCTTAAGCCTTGAATATGGCGATCTAATTCTGCAACATTTAAGAATGGCGGAGCATCAAAAAATAAGTCTGGAAGAGTTACAAACTCTAGTTCTCTAGACATACCAAAAACGGAAGCAGCACTTTTTGCTCCACCTTGAACTAAATCAATAAACATTCCCTTTAAAGTTATTTCTGCTGATTTACTTCTTGCCCCTATATCTTTATCAGTTTGTTCATCACTTTCTTCATAATATCCTAATCGCTCGTCAATAATTCTTAATTCTCTAACCATTTGGAAAAGTTCTTTAATCATTTTTCCAGTAGTGGCTAAAAATTGTGAAATTTTATCCTGCTGACCGCCTAAACGCATTTGAGTAACACCAAAAAATGCTGAGTTCTCTGCAGCCGCAAAAGAGTCTTCTAATTTCTCAATAATCTTGAAATTCTGTCTAAATTCTTCTAAAACCCAAAAGTAAGGTTCTTCTAAACTTAAATCATACATCTCTAAAGAAAGTTTGTAAGCTTTTTTGGGCTCTGGAAAACCAGTATTACCATACAATTCTCTAAGAACTTCTGTATATTCCTCTTCAAATCCAAATTCTTTCAATAAATCTGATCGAAGTTGTAACCCCGGACCATGAAAAAAACTTTCTACCATCTCATTAAATACCTCTTTATAATGTATAAATAACTTTTTTGTTTAATAATCTTTTTGTTTTTTGCAGATTAAAAACCATAAACCACTTTTTTCAAAAAATCTAACTTTAAACCCAATCGAAGATAATTCATTTTTCCATTCAATGGAACTAAACTTGTTTTTTTCTTTAACTGCTTGCCATTCATTTATCCCTTTAGCCCCAAAAACAGCAACAAACAATCCATTTTCTTTCAAAACCCGGTTAATCTCGTTCAAAAGATCAACCAAATGATCAATATAATTTAAAACAAATATTGCTGTTACCGAATCAAACTCCTCATCACCAAAGGAAAGTTTTTGTTCTAAATCACCAACAATTCTTTGAGAACAATTATCATTCAATCTTAATGCCTTATCAGAAAAGTCAAAACAAGTTGAAGAGATATAAGAATTTGCCCCAGCACCTAGATCCAAATTATTCTTTGAACACACCTTCTTCAATTCACTAGTAATTAATTCTCGTTTTTCTTTTTCAATTTTCCATTTCCACATGTATGCTTCTGCACTCCAAAATGCTTTATTGTTATCTGGCCAACCTTTTGCCCAACTTACCCTTTTAGAAATAATCTTCAGCTTATCAACTACCTTTTCACCATGCTGCAATTCAATTAATCCCGAAAGAAAATCAGTTTCATAGTCCATTTTAAAAATAATTCCTACTTATTATTGATCAGGTTTATTATCCAATTCAGTTTAAATTAAAACAACAACACAAACAAATTAACAAACCCATTTAAGATAAAACCACCTGCAAGGTTATCAACCATTAAAATAAAGGTAAGTAATAAAATACGCCCTAAGCAGATATACATCTCTCTACCAACAAAGTAAGGTGCGATTGTCCCATCAGCACTATCGTATTCTAACGCCCCCAAAGGAGATTCCATTGCCCCATAAGTTATTCCCCCTAAGACAGTAATTCCCATTATTTGTCCAACAGTAGACACAAATGCTCTTAGGAACCAAGAAACTGATTCAAATCCAGTAGTCCACAAAATAATTTTTCTTTTACTAGTATGATCACTAAACTTCCCTATAATTAAAACTAAAGCTGCGCTAAGACCAGAAAGTAAGAAACCCACAAAACCTAAACTAAGATAATCATTAAGAATTACAAAAATAAATAATGGCCAAACTACTCCAGCAGCCATTGATCTCATACCCCGAGCCATAAAAACTAACGGATATTGCCAATGGTTTTTGTCAAACAAAGAATTAAAACCAAAATGATATTTGATATAATTTTCTTTACTTAAGAAAAGAGATAGTGCTGACAATAATAAAATTAAAGATACAAGAACAAAAACTATTCTAAACCCAACATATTTAATTAATACTCCTCCAATTAAAGGACCTAACATAGTTGCCAATATTGAAATCCCTGCTCGTTTTCCAATTTCTTCGCCCCTGTGTTTTTTATCACTGGCATGATGAAATACAAGATGCATCCCCACCCAATAAAATGATACTGAAGACCCAAGTAAAGCTGCAACTAATGGTAAAGGAAAATTCCAAACAGGTAATAAATACAAAGTGAGAATGAAACTCAAGTACAAAGGAACACTAAGAAGTATTGAATGTTTTAATCCAAATTTAGAACTAAACTTTGCCGCCAGAGGAGTACAGATTGCTAAGACTCCAGCATAAAAAATAAAGAATTGTAACGTTGTCTGCATACTGTATCCTAATTCAATGTGTAAGTATAACGGAACAAATAAGGCAATTAAAGAGATTGCAAAAGACCTTAGTGCCGCTGAGACATAAATTTGTGTTAACTCTTTATGTGGGAAAAACCTCCACCAGAAATGATTATGATGATTATCCATACATTAAAGAACATATTTGTTGTTTATAATAATTTCTATTTAGAACCAAGCTTAATTATTTTCTTGTATTCAGGATTTAATTCAACTGCTTTCTTAAATGCATTATACGCCTTTTCTTTATCTCCCATATGATTATAACACATTCCAAGATTTTTGTAAGCAGAAGCATCATTTGGATTAATTTCAATTGCTTTAAGGAAGTGTTCAATTGCATTAACAAAATCTTCTTCTTGAACATAGATTACTCCTAAATTAGAATAAATAGAAGAAATGCCAGAGTTAAGTGTTTTTGCTTTTTCTAAATAATCTTTAGCCAGGGAATTTTTTCTCTCAAGAAGACAGATAGTTCCTAAATTAAACCAATTTAACCAAAAGGAAGGGTTTAATTTTGCTGATTGGTTGAACATCTCTTTAGCAAGTTCAATCTTTTTATTCTCTAAGTATTGTCTGCCTAACTCAAAGTAAGCATAGTAATCTTTTTCTTTTTTTACTTTTTTCTCTCCTAATTTTTCATATAAATCCCATTTTTTCTTCCAAGTCACTAAATTCATCTTTCCATAATGATGAATAGGAATAACTGTGTTGAGAATATTTCCTTTAATTGAAGAACTAACGTCCTCATGTACAACTCCAGAAAATAAAATGGTTTCTTTATTTTTGAACAATCTTATTATTGGTGTAGGCATCCACCCAGCCTTGTCGTTACTTTCAACATAATTATCATTATTAGAAATGATAAAAATTTCTTTGCCCTGACCTGCAGCTGACACATTTATGTTTTGAAAAGAACCATAATTAAGATCTTCTTTAGATTTGAAATAATTTCTTTGAATTAAAACAAATCCTTCTGCCCCATTATTATCAATAAATTCTTTAATTGTATGATGGTCTTTTTCCGAAATTGTTTCGTCCGCATCCAAAACCAAAATCCAATCTCCTGTTGCGTGTTTTAAAGATTCATTTCTTGCTGCAGAAAAATCATCACACCATTCAAAGTCAAATACATTATCCGTAAACTTCCTTGAAATCTCTTTGGTTCTATCAGTACTCCCAGTATCCACAATAATGATTTCGTCAACCAAATTTTTTACTGAATTTAGACACTGTTCTAAGAAAAGATCTTCATTTTTAGTAATCATACATAATGAGATTGTTTGTTTTTTTGTCTGTTTCATTTTAAGGTTTTAAAAAATATTTTTTTATCCTCCTTCTTAAAATTATTCGCACTAATTCTTGCTTTAATCATATTAATATTATATTCGATTTGTCCTTTAACTGGTGAACCTAACTTCAATGCTTTTTGATAAGCTTGTAACGCTTTTTCATAAACATTTTGACTAAAATAACAAAAACCCAAGGCACGATAAACTCTTTCATCGTCTCTCAACTTTAAGAAATTTTTTAAAAGTAAAATTGCATCCCCAAATCGTTCTAAGTCCCTTAGGCGATAACTTAGATTTAGAACATAATTAACATTTTCCGGTTCTAACTCTACCCCCTTACTAACATATTCTAAGGATTTCTCAAGGTTCTTGAGGTAAGTCCCATAATAAATCCCAACATCATTGTAACTCTTAGCGTAATAAGGATAATTTTTAATATTCTTTAATGATAGTTTGAAATACGTTTCCTGTTTTTCTTCAACATCACCAACTCCCTTCAGCTCTTGGTAATGATGAATAGGAACAAGAAGCTCCATTATTTTCCCTTGTTGTTTTTTTAAGGACGGTTTAATAGTTTCATGAACACAATAATCATAAAAAATATTTTTAGATCTTTTAAACAAACGTACAATGCTTACAACATAAAAACCTTTAAAATTTTCATCTTCAATCTCAACAAAATCTGGGTGATTCATAAAATTATTAGTATAATGTAATTGAGGTAGTTCATAAGCAACGGTGGCCTTATCATATACAGCGCTTTTAGAGATAATATCTTTTATTTTTTGATGATCGGTTCTAATAATTATTTCGTCTGCATCCAAAACCAAGATCCAATCACTGGTTGCGTGTTTTAAAGATTCATTTCTTGCTACAGAAAAATCATCACACCATTCAAAGTCAAATACATTATCCGTAAACTTCCTTGCAATCTCTTTGGTTTTATCAGTACTCCCAGTATCCACAATAATGATTTCATCAACTAAATCTTTTACTGAATTTAGACATTGTTCTAAGAAAAACTCTTCATTCTTAGTAATCATACATAATGAAATTGTAGCCATAATTAGAAAATGGGAGATTAGATTAATAAGATTTTCTAAAAAATATTTGAAAGTAATGGACCCGGTGAGAATTGCACTCACGACCTCCTGCGCAAATGGCACGTCATTTGATAACGAAGCGACTGCGTTCATTCCATTCACTTAGTCACTAAAAGTAATGGACCCGGTGAGAATTGCACTCACGACCTCCTGCGCAAATGTCACGTCATTTGATAACGAAGCGACTGCGTTCATTCCATTCACTTAGTCACTAAAAGTAATGGACCCGGTGAGAATTGCACTCACGATTTCCCGCGTTCTAAACTTTCCAGTTAGTCAGGCGGACGTCATAGCTACTAGACCACGGGTCCATTAGTAATAAAAATCATCACCTAATTAAAAAACCTTTCTATCTAGGATTTATTTTTACGTTAAGTATATAAACCAAAATAAATTAACAGATAAAGATGGATGTTCAACAAAATCAACAACAAATTAGAACTCAGCCACAAGTAGAACAGCCAATTTATGTTTTACCACAAGTAAAGACAAGAGCATTAGTTCCAAAAATAGTTACTCTTCTGGTATTAGGAGGGATTTTTTATTTAGGAGTATTACTTAACTTATCATTGCTTGACATTACTGAGGACATTACTAATATTGTTAACTTAGTATCATTAATAATTTTACTTTGTATTATTGCCCTAGGAATCTTTTTATCAGTTCATAGAGCAGAAACCTCTTACAAATTCTATCGAAGTAGATTAAGTCAAGGGAAGAAATCAATCAATTATATCAACATAATAAACACAACCCCAAAACGGGGTTTTTTGGATAAAATATTTAAGACTTACACCATTAACCTAGGAGGAGAATTCCATTTAAGACATATTTCTCAAAGTATCCAGATAAGTGGATATTTACAAAAACTAATTAATTATAATGCAGGCAATAAGTCTCATAAAACTTATTGACAAACTATATTAGAAAGCATAATCAAACTAAATAATGCTTTCTTTATATTCAAAACAGAATCAGACTAATTCTTACCAAAATGGTTCTCGATAAGAACAACAGTTAAACCTAATAATAAAGGTCCCAGAATAACACCAACCACTCCAAATACAATTAAACCACCAAGGATACCTAAAAAAGTAATCATAGGATGAATCTTCGCTTTAGAACCCATGAGTTTTGGTTTAACTAAAGTTTCAACACTACCAATAAATAACATCCCATAAACAAATAATAAAATTCCTTGAACTATTCCCCATGTTGATGCCTGCAAAATCCCTTGAACTATCAAAATAAGTGATGCCGGCACCCAAATTAAAGTTGCACCGACAACTGGAATTAAAGCGAGGACCATCATCACTAATCCCCAGAATAATGGAGAAGGGATTCCAAAGATCATAAAGCCGATTGCTCCTGTAATTCCTTGAATTAATGCAACAATACCATAACCATAAGTAAGTCCATGAACAATTTCTTTAGCCCTCTTAAAGAAGTGATTATAATCTTTCTGTTTCATCATCAAATAATCATTAAGTCTTCTTAATAAGGCGGGTCCGTCTTTTAACAGATAGTAAAATGAGAACAACATTACTATCAAACTTAAAAGGAATTTTGGAACACTGGCAAGAAAACCCGAACCTTTTTGCATAACCCAACCAGTAAGTGTTTTAGCTAATTCTTGAATTTGGAAATTAATTTCAGAGTTGCTTAAAACTCCTTTCAAGGATTCACATAAATCTAAATTGCAGTCACTAAAAAAGCCAACTGCTAACTTCTGCTTAACTAAAATAAACAAAGCGTATGACTCATGCACTAAAGTATTAACAAAGTAAACAGAAGGTAAAACAATTATCAAAACAACCAAAAAACATAATAATCCTGCAGCAACAGAATTGTTTATTTTTTTAGACATCCATTTGTAAACTGGATAAAGCAGATATGCTAATAGTGCACCCAAGAACACTGCAATAAAAAATGGTTTGATGAGTATAAAAGAAACTATCAGTAACAAAATTAAGATCAATATTGGCACGTGTTCCTTGTATTTAATTTTAATCAACCTCTTTTAATGTGATTGAGAAGATTTTCTAGATATATAAACTTTACTTTAAATGATGATCCAGAATAATAAAGAAAAAGAAAAAAAATAAAGCCGTTAGGCTTATTCTGTGGTTGTGTCGTCAACTACTGGTTCATCAACTACTGGTTCTTCAACTACTGGTTCTTCAACCATAACAGTTGGAGCCCCGATAGTTGCTGTAGCATAACTAGTTCCTTCAACTTCAACTTCCATACCAGTTAAATCGCCCGCTCTTTGAGCAATAACACTGCCAGCAAGTCTAGTATCAGCACCAGAGTAACCTGCAACTAACATAGCCATGTAGTCACCATTCTCAAACAACTTAATTCTTGCTGTTCCTGGAGTAAATCCGTCTGCACAGTTTGCAGGGTTGCCCATTAACTCAGCAGCCACACTATTTACACAAGGTCCACCAACAACGATTAAGTTTTGCATACTTACATCAGCCACTTCACTATCTAACTTAGTTGCATCAACAGTGTTAACAGATGTTAAAGTTCCATCGCCAGATGCTACACTCGTTGTTGCTCCACTAGTGAAGTAAAGTTGAGGTAGGCTCTGTGCTTTTGGATAAGTCAAAGTAAACTCATCCGGATCACTACTTGGTTCTTCAAACGTAACAAATGCTCCCATGGAAGTGTATCCGTAAGTTACATCTGTTACTCCATCAGGTGCTAACAAAGTCAAACCAGCAAGCGAAGCCCTTAACTCAGGATCTGATGTTCCAGAAGTGATGTTAAGTACCAAGTCAGATGGTGCTAAGTTGTCGTAGTCGTCAGTGTTTGGTGTTGACTGGGTTATGGTTACATAATCCTGGTTTGTTGATGCATTACCTTCAGTATCAGCGTCCCAAGCGAATGTAAACTCTGGCCCGTACGAATCAATGAAAGTTACAATGTTACTACCAACAGTTCCGCCACCATCAAGATCAACATCAATTTGGAAGTCATCAAATAAGTTCCCAGAAGCATAATTAACTAGGAAAGAATAACCGCCTAATTTAATCGTTGCTACTGTTCCAGCCTCTGAGGAATTAGTTGTTGCAGAATATTCTAAAGTTTCGCCACTTCCTTGGTTCTTAAACTTAATTTTTGGGCTAGTTTTAGAGGTTTTGTCTGCACCCATATACTGCAATAAGTACGACTTACCTGCTCCAGAACTAGAGTCACCAGATGTCAACACAAAGTAATCATCCTTATAGATGTCTGTACCTTCTGTTAAAACTAAAGCCTTCCTGTTATTGTCAGAACCAACATCTGTTTCCTTACCAAAAGAAAGGTTATACTGTTTATCAGCATAAGCAACTGGAAGATCTACAGCATTGTCGTCACCATCGAACACATGTAATTCATATCTTCTTGATGAAGATTTCTTTAACATGATATCATGTGTTGTTTCTGTAGTTAAACCTTTATACTCTACATCAAAAGCATTGGTAAATAACAATTCTTTCTCATCACCAGCAGCCATAATTACGTCACTTAGCTTTTCACCAGACCCAACAAAGTAATCATCCTGTGCAGTCATGTTTATCTCAATTGTAGTGATGGAAAAAGTAGTGTTATCATCCGAACCGGTAATTATAACATCTGCACCATCAATTGATTCTGAACCAACTACTAACTCAGTAGATGATCCCCCAGTAGCTACACCAGTGTCTTGCAATTCCACTTTTTGTGCTCCTAAGAAGAAACTTGAGGAATGAATTCCACCAGCATATCCTTGATAAAGCACATCGCTAATACCAATTTCTGTCTTATCACTTAAAACGAAAGTAGATCCGTCAGAAATTTTGTTAGTAGTCTCTCCGTTAACAACAAACTTAGCATAAGTTTCGTCTACATATGATAAAGTAACGTCGAATTCCTTTTCACCAATAGTGTATGTTTTAGATTCTCCTTCAAGTAAGGTGTCGCTTGTTGCACCTGCCATCAAAGTTAACTTAACTCCTCCACCAGTTGCTGCTGTTCTTCTAGCCTGTACTACATTGTAATCCTTACCAAATAAGCTAAGAGTAGTGTCTTCAAAATCATCTAAATACAATCCATCTGTAGCTGCAGTTCCAGTAGAACCAGTAATGTCAGATGTAGCAGTAGAAGTAAATTCTAACTTGTACCTAGCAATTGGCAAACCATTCTTAACATAAAAGTGATCTGCAGTTGTATCATCATCGTTTTCAACATACTTTACAAGACCAGACGTTGTAGTTAAATCATCAAAGAACAAAAATTGTTGATAACCAAAATCATTCTCATTAGTATTCCAACTTCCATCAGCTAATGCAGCTAACTCATCGTTCCCTATAAAAGTACTAAGGTTCTGAATTGTTTCACCTGCTTGTGTTGATGTTGTACCATCGTTGTTTGCAGTTTCTAAAAACTTAGCAGAAGTTCCAACCATCCAAGCGTCTCCTTCAACACTAACTGTTGCAGATTCACCTGCGGCCATATATTTCATACCTGCTGCAATGTCTGTTAATGCAATATTGTCAACTGTAGCAGCATTTTCACCAACTACAAAATATCCGTCGAAAACTCCGTCCTTAACGAACATATCTGGGTAATTTCCCAAATCAGCCGCTAGAGCTCCCATTGCGGTAGCACCTAACATTGCTACTCCGGTACCGACAGCGAATAATCGCTTTACCATATTTCTTACTTTCATTTTCAAAACACACCTCCGTGTTTAAATGTACGTGTTTGTTTATACGCCAACAAAACTTATTTTTGGCGCATATTTTTATTAACCTTATCACACCTCTTCCCCGTCGTATAAAAATTCCGAAAGAAGCACTCAACTCAAGTACACCTTTTCGATTTTATAGACGAGCATCTGATAAGATCATGACTAAAAACCCAAATTCGATTTATAAGTCTTTCGCAAAACTTCCTCCACAAAACAAATATATTTGAGGCACAGGACCCCAGACCTAGATATTTTCCCCAAAAGCCGTGTCGTTATTCAAGAATAACAAACCCCGAAGTTATAGAACTATGTTCTATTTAATAACTATAAGTAAAAAGAAAAAGAGAATTTTAAGCCCCAATTGACAAAATTAGGTCAAAAAGTAGCTAAACAGTTTATCCTTCAATTCTGAGACTTTAATTCGCTCTTGTTTAGTACTATTTCTATCTCTAAGCGTAACAGAATCATCTTCTAAGCTGTCAAAATCCACCGTAATACAGTAAGGAGTCCCGATTTCATCTGCTCGGGCATATCTTCTCCCCACAGAACCAGAAGCATCATAGAAACAAGGATAACAACCCTTGATCCCATTATAAACTTCTTCAGCCTTAGCAACCAACTCAGGCTTGTTCTTTACTAAAGGAAAAACTGCACAGAAAAATGGAGCCAGCTTTGGAGCAAACTGCATAACCATATTTCCTCGTTCCTTATCTTCTTTGTAAAACAAATCCAAGATAGAATAAACATGTCGATCAACTCCAAAAGACAATTCTAAGACGTGAGGAATAAACTTCTCTCCAGAATTTTCATCAATAATTTCCATTCTTTCTTTTGAGATCTCTTGATGTCCCTTCAAATCATGATCTGTTCGGTAATGTAAACCACCAACTTCATAAAAACCATGTTCACTCAAATCAATTTCTAAATCAAAGTGATACTTATTATAGAACGCCTTCTCTTTATCATCTAACTGATAACATCGAAACTTTTCTGGTGGAATATTAAGAACATCAAAGTAAAACTGTTGAATTTTTGCCAGATGATAAACATAAAATTGTGGTAAGCCCGCTCCCACCAACTGAGAAGCAGTAATTTTATTTGAAGTTGCTCCTTTTTTACGATCTTTTTCCAAAAGAACATTTAATTCATAATCTTTAATACTTTCAAAATCGGGATGGGTTCCAATTTTGTTTGGATTGAAGAAAATTTGCAATTCTGCTTGAGTAAATTCTCTTTGCCTTAAAGTTAAATTCCTAGGAGAGATTTCATTCCTATAAGCCCTTCCAATAAGAGCTAAACCCATTGGCAACTTTCTTCTTAACAGTTCGAATTGTAATTTAAAATTAACATAGGGAGATTGAGCAGTTTCAGGTCTTAAATAACCAGTTGAAGAAGTACTAACTCCAAGCTGTAAAGGAAACATCATATTAAAAGTTTTAACATCAACAATCTTAGTTCCAGAAACGGGACATTTAATATTATGCCTTTCAAACAATTCTTTCATTTCTTTAATAGTTAATCCCTCAAATCGTTTTCCCAAAGATTTTTCTAATAAATGGTCTGCCCTTTCAAAATGGCCGGTTTCGCTAATTGCTACAGGATCAGTAAAGTTATCTAAATGCCCAGAAGCTTTGAAAACTTTCTCATGCATCACATTAGCAGTTTCAATTTCATAAAAATTATCATCCAAACTTAAGAAAAACTTTCTCCAAACATCTTCAAAATTCTTTTTTAATCTCGTTCCCAAATGACCATAATCATAAAACCCAGATAAACCACCATAAATTTCTGATGAAGGATAAATAAAACCTTTTCTCTTACAAAATGTTGCCAATTCTTTAGTTGTTAATGCCATTTCTAAACAGATTAAAAAGAACCTTATTAAGTTTTTGGCAAATTTCGGGATTTATTTCTTTAACCAATCAACTTCATCATCGCTTAAATCTAATTCCTCTGCAATCTGTTTATTATTAGAATTTCTAAATATCTGTTGAAAATAAGGGATTTGATCAATCGCCACTTTCTTAGAAGTGTGTGTAGCAATTGCTAATTTTTCAGCAATCTCTTTCTTCTTAGCCAATTTCATATTAGATTGCCAAATTCTCAATAAACGCATAGTTTGCTTGTAAGGGATAAAATTAGGATTCCGTTCATCCTTAGCCGAAGAAATTCCAGCAGTAAGTAAATTATTAATATAAACTAAGAATCTCCAATGTTGTTGACGCTTGATTCTTCCAGTAAAAACATCTGCCCTGCTTATATGTTCATAAGCCCTTGCTAATGATTTAGGAGCAAGATATTCTTTAGGAAGATTTTCATCCATCCAAAGAAATACTTCATTCATTTTCAAATCAACATCATTTAAAGCAGGAAGAGCATTTTCAACGGATGAAGATTTGAATATAATAGATAGTGCATTCATTATAGACTCTGTTCTTTTTCTATCAGAAATCCCTTCTAAGTCTGAAAATATAAAACTGCCATCAGCTGAGTTTGCTTGTAAATCTATTAATGCCCCCCTTAAATCTCCATCAACTTGCCTTGACAAACTATTAATAGCTTTTTCTTCATACTTAATACCCTCTTGTTGTGCCACCCATTCTAAAGCATGAGAAACGGTCCGATATTGTAATTTATGAAACTCAATCATTTGACTAACTTTCTTTAATGCTTTCAACTTAGAATTAAAAGGATCATTTGCAGTTAGAATCACAGGAAAAGTGGATTTTTCTATTGCTTTTGTTAATGCTTGTACCGCCCCACGATCCTTAACTCCAGAAACATTATCAATTTCATCAATCAAGATTAGTTTTGGCTTGAAAAATAAAGACTGTTGGCC
>Ga0233437_1002823_pt1 | contig 24849 bp, 45 predicted proteins | sample SI_122_August201_FD_182714 | JGI IMG/M metagenome (GOLD analysis project Ga0233437, IMG submission 182714) | Seawater microbial communities from Saanich Inlet, British Columbia, Canada - SI_122_August2016_200_MG | ecosystem: Environmental > Aquatic > Marine > Inlet | place: Canada: British...
CTTTTCCCATAATGAATCCGGTGGAATCAAGTTTTCTGTACCCTCAACTATAGTCCAACCTCTCATTTCTAATTCATCTAATATTCTAGCTTTAATCTTATCACGCATGATAATTCTCCATTGGTAGAAATGTAACAATTCTTTTCATACTTCTGCTGTACAAAACTAAAAAATCAGTTCCTTCGTACTCAATCTTATGAACAGTTCTAGTATTAGTCTTTCCTTCTACAAACACCGCATCCCCATTATGAATCTTGGCAATTATTTTGTTCAAATCAGCATTAGTAAATTCAATAGAATATCTTTCCCAAACCCTTTTCTTAGCATGATTGTTCAATACTACATCATATTTCTTCTTTCTTGGTATTTTCTTTTTTCTCCGCATAATTTAATTTATTGTCTCCTTTCTTTATAAAGATTAGTAAGAGAAGATAACCTCCCCTTACTAATCTTTATTTTAATTTAATTTACATACTTTATACCACATTATACATGTAAAAGTCAAGAGAAAAATTAAGTGTAAAGCACGTTGAAAATCTCTTCAAACCTATTTTTCCACGTATGCTTAGATATAGTGCGCTCATATGCAGCTTTGGCTATAGCTTTTCTTTCATCTTCATGTTCTAGATAATACTCGATCAATTCCTTTAGTTCTTTTTTGGTTTCAAAAAGGATAACCTCTTCCTCTATCGCATATAAATTATCTAATCCAGGTGCATTCTCAGTTAAACACAAAGTATTAGAACCACATATCTCAAAGGGTCGGAGTTTCATTTGAGAATTACCATCAGCACCCAAACTGAAATTAATAGAAATTTTGCTCTCCCCTAATATCTTTGCCATTTCTGTAAAATCAACAAAACCATTTTCCCAACCACCCCCATAACATTCCACATCCAAACCGCTTAACATTTCTTCACGGCCACCATACTTCTGACCACAAAAACTAACATCTATTGTTTTTTCTCTAGGATAAAAATAAGAAGTGTTCACTGCCCAAGCACTTAAAATCCTACCAGGATGATCCATTTTCTTAAATATTTCAGGGTAAGTAGTCACCGAATTAGTAAAATTTTTCCCATACTCTTTTGAAAAACTGTCGAACCGTCTATCATCATCACTATTCCAGCAAACTGTTTTAAATGCTTTAGTTATCTCAGCCCATGTTTTAGCTGGAATATCATCCACGTATGTTGGGTGGAAAATTACAGTTGGGTCTACAACATTTAAAGTCTCTTCCAGCTTGTTAACCATTCCTTCTTTACCAAAATGTTTTATTGCTACATCATACTGGAATACAAATACATCCCCAAAATCCTCTAGAGGTTTGCACCAAGTCATAAGTTCAAAACCCATTTTTGAACGATCCAAATAATCTTTTCCCTGACATACAAGAAGAATTCTTTTCTCATCCCCTTTAATCTGAATATCAGAAAGATTAGCAACCAACCCCATCGCCATCTGAATGTGCATTGAAAGTCTAGGTTGTTCATAATTTTTACTCATTTGAGTGTCTGAGCCCATCGTGGGTGCAAGGTAATAATGAAAGCTAGTATGGGTACACTTTCTTATCTGGAAACCCCTCTTGACGTAATTTAACCAAAGATCCCATTCCGTCAAATGATTTCTGGTATCATTCAAATATTCAGAATATCCTTCAAAGTTCTTCGTCCTTTGCATTGCAGAGTAAGCAATAAAATTTCTTTCCATAAGAATAGATGGATCAAATTCTGGTACAGGAACTTTCTCCTCCCCTAGTTCATTAAAATGAACCATATCACAATAAGTAACTGCTACTGTAGGATTATTGTCTAACATTTTGCTCATTTCATACACATAATTTTCAGGTACATAATCATCTGCATCAAGAAAAAAGAAATAATCCGTATCTACACGCTTAAATCCCTCATTTCTAGCTGAAAATACCCATTTACTTTCTGGCAAAGTGATAATCTGAGCGTTAATAGTTGAATCTTTATGAAATGTTGCAAATTTAGACACAATTTCCACTGTATTATCAGTGGAAGCATCATTTACAACAATGATCTGATCTAATTTCTTAGTCTGACAAATTAGAGATTCCAATGCTCTTTCAATGGTTTTCTCCCCGTTCTTAACAGCAATTACACAAGAAACAGTACTATTCTTAGATCGCACAGCAGTTTTCTTTACATCCTTAGCTACAGAACCTACCACCCTGCTTATTGACTTCAATTGTCTATCCAACGAATAATTATTCTTAACAAAATCCCTATATTCTTTTGGATCACCCCTACCCTCTAAAGCCATTGCAACCAATTCTTTTATGGTTCTCCAGATATATTTTTGTGGGTAAAGACCAGAAGCACCTATAAATGAGTGAATTAGAGGCTTTAATCCTACAGAAAGTGCTTCTAATACCCCGACTGGACAACCTTCTAAGGGTGAAGAACAGTAAATATAGTCTTTATCCTGCAACCAAGAGACTACATCTTCAACCTTTCCATCATAATAAATATGATCTTGCAATTTTAAATCAAGAATAGCATGATCTAAATAAGCCCCATAGCGTACATCTTGAATTATACCCCCAATGTGAATAGTATACTCCTCATCAGCTTCATGAATGGCATTGAACCCCTCAACCATAAGCTGAATACCTTTTTTGTGAGACAATGCCCCTAAGAATGCAATTCTCTTTCCCTCTATTGGTTTCATGCGCTTCTTCCTTTCAAATAAGTTCTTCCGTACTTTTTTGCCAATTTATTAAACGTAGTATGCGATATTCCGCATCTTTCCATTACTTGCTTTCTAGTTAACTCCAACATAGTTTTTTCCGTTATTCCTAAAAATAACTGCTCTTTTTTACCCATAGGTCTATTTATATAGTTATTTCCACCTTTAGGTTTTCTTTCCAGAACACCCAGACCATCCAAATATTTACTAACCGTATTAAAACTAACCCCTAATTCTTCTGATACAGGACTGACATATTTTTTATGCTTATTGTATAGCTCTATGACCCATTCTTTACTTGTTTTATACTGCGTATTATGCATCCTGTTATAAGTTTCTTTTAAAGAATCCCAGTTCACAAAGTTTCCTCTAGCCATTAACTACCCTCCTGAATTTATCACAATCTACACCATTAGGAATAATGTACGTTCTCAAATCTGCCGGTAAAATAATATTTTGGTTTTTTAATATATCCTTTATATGTTGTGCAACTAGTATAAGACCATCTACCTTTTCCCATTTTATTTGCGTACAATACCCGGATAAAGCTTCATACGAATGCAACCTTATAATCACCTGTTTGTCTTCAATTGGTAATTCATTGGTAATATGGATAGCAAGTTCATTGGCCCATTCGATCCATACAATATCGCACCATTCCACAACATCTTTAATTTCATTCATATCCTTACTATAGCATGTCTGTACAGAATAGTTTTCTTCTAAACTATGCACAATATCTGGAAGAAATGACTCTAAACCAGGCATACACACAACAGCTAACTTTATATCATTTTCAATTTGTATAACATTGTCTTTCATTTACTTTCTCCCATTATCAAAATTTCTTGCTGGATTACCAACCACAGTTTCTCCATTTTCAACATCTTTTGTAACAACAGAACCTGCCCCCACAAAACTCTCACTACCAATCTCTAGTCCTGGCAAGATTGTCGCATTAGCACCAATTACCACACCAGCCATAACCTTAGTAGTCAAAAAATTACCACTTTGATCTGTCAATGCATCAGGATACTTAACATTAGTGAATGTTACTCCAGGTCCAATAAAAACAAAATCCCCAATAATGACACCTTCTGGTATATAAGCGTTATTCTGGATTCTACAATCTTTTCCAATTTTAACATCTGGTCCAATGTAGACATTCTGACCGATCATACAATTATCCCCAATTTCTGCCCTGTCACAAATATGAGAATTATGCCAAATTTTAATATTCTTCCCCATATAACAGTAATCCACTCTTGCAGTTGGATGAATTTGAACATTGTCACCTGTTTCTCTCATATCATCTCTCATTTATACCTCCTTTCAAAAGATATATCACGCAATTCATCGCATAAAGATACAGCCTGCCTTGCTTCTTCAATACCAAAACCTTTCCCTGCTAAAATCTGTTCATAACTCTTTGTGTGCAAATTTTTCATATTAGGGGTAAGGTCAAAAGAAACTCCATCTATAGTGAGTTCCCTTTTCTCTGATCTGTCAAGAGATAGTTCCACATAAACAGTAGCATGTGCAAATTCTACAGAAAAGTATATGTTCCTTCCCATTATATCTTTGTCATAAGCTGAAACCATATCCCAATGACCAAAAAATTCACAAAGAAGATCCAGTAAATGAATCCCTATATTACATTCAAGGCCACCTGACTGTTCCTCAGACATCTTCCAACTAAAGTCGTACCAACGACCCCTTGGAGCAAAGTAATCCAATGAAATATCAAGTAAATGTCCATCGTCTATTTCATTAATATGAGAAATAATCCTCTTATAAACATCACTTAACCGTAATTGCAAGATATTCCAAACCCTTTTACCTGTTTGTTTCTCTAATTTAAGCAACTGATCAAGGTTTTTCTCTCTTAATACCAAAGGTTTTTCACAAATGGCGTCCGCTCCAATTCGTAAAGCAAAACGACAATGTGCGTCATGTAAATGGTTCGGACTTGCAATAGAAACGTAATCTATATCCCCTCTCATGGAGCAATGACGATCAAACCTTTCAAATGTTTTAAAGTACGCAGCATTAGAAAAATATGAATCCACAATACCCACACTATCAGAGGGGTCCATTATAGCAACTAACTCACCACCAACGTCTTTTATCGCCTGCATATGGCGAGGTGCAACAAATCCTGCCGCACCGAGTAACACGAATTTCTTCATATTATTCTCCTGAATACTGCGAACATTCAATTATATGAGGAATAGAAGCGTCATTTTTCTTTTCTAAAAAGACATCCTGCGCCATATTCCATAAGTGATCAAAAAGATCCTTATCTTTTAAACAAACCGATCTAGTGAATAACTCTGGTTTTTCCCCTTGAGCAGTAGCAACAAACAAATGTTCACAATCCAGACACAAAGATTCTTTTTCTAACTTTATTTCTTCCACCATAGCAACCCCCTATTGGTTCAAATAATCCGCCAATTCCTTAATTCTTTCCTCTTGCTCATCAGTTATCTTGATATTTCCAGATAGCATACCGCAGACATAGGTATAGCTTAATCCCAATGCTCTGGCTACATCCCCCATAGAAACACCTTTTTCTCTAAAGGTTTTCTTAGCCCAATGCTCTTTCTTATCTAATTTATCATAAAATACCTCTTCCATAGTTATTTTCCCTTTTTTCTAATAATATCTTCTCTTTCCTGTTGCAATCTACGGTACTCATCTTTTTGTCTAGCTTTATCTGGTGTATAACGATCCTCAAGACGCCACATTCGTTCTTGTAATGAATTAGCTCTATCTGTTTGTATCTTCTCATCTAGTCGTTTTTCTATCCTGCATATATAGACAGATACCTCTTCCACTTCTGAAGATTTCGCATAATGACTGTCTATTGCTACTAGTCCACCAGCAATTGTACCTAGTGTAACTATAATCCCTAGTGTTGTTTGAATCTTCATCGTAACCCTCCCGTATTTTTAATTTACTGAAACTATCTATCAAAATGAATACCAAAATGAACAATGCAAATATCATTGTATATATCATTTATTCTCCTTGCAAAGGAATAACTTGCTATCTAATAGTTGTGTTTCCAATTCCTCTTGAGCTTCTTTGGCTCTTAATTCATCTTTCTTCCATTGCTGTACAATTTGTACAGCCTGTTTTAAATGCTCTCTACCTTCTTCTGGTAAATTTTCAGAATTGCACACAATATGCTCGACACAATCCCTATGATAAATAGCCCTATTCATGATACCATAAATAGGATCTGTCTCAACGTAAAGGTACTCCAATTTTTGTGTTTCATTTTCTTCCTCTCCACAAATAAAGCAGACATCAGTAGAAACAGTAGAAGAGGATGTTACCATTTCTTTATAGTCATCCTCACATTTCTTTTGAAATAACCAATTCTTTATTGGCTGAAAACTTAACATTTTTCCCCTCCTTTATGAAAAAGACCGCAATTCAAAAAAAACTACAGCACCATTTGGTGAAGCTTCCACTATTTCAGAAATAATTACAAATTTACAAGGAAAATCAAATATAGGATGTCTGATATCTATATGGGTTCCTTCCACGTATGCTTCATGCAAAATATCACATAATCTTGAAGACATTTCACACATTACGGAACCAGAAAGTTCTGTTCTCATTAAACCATCAGTTTCCACTTTCACTTCCTTTCATTCAAGAAGTTAATAAATGCATCAACTAATGTGTCTAAGTATTCCAAATCCCCCTCATTATACACCTCAAAATCGTAATTCCAATTGTTCACATTTTCATCTCCTGGTTGCGCTGTTATTTCAGGTCTAGTAACTTTCACAGTAAACATTCTATCTTCAAAGTGTCTCTTCAATTTCTTCATTTCTTCCGGTTCTCTAACATGAACTGCTAACAAAACCCTGTCTATATTAGATGTGAAAGCGTATTCCTTTTCTAATTCATCTGCCATATGTACTACTTCTTTAAAAGGACCCTCATTGTAATTGATCCATGCTTGTTTCACAGCAGCAAGAAATTCTCTCTCTTCTGGACCTTTCTTGATAGGATTTATCATATCAAGATAAAGTAATGAATCCCAAACTGTATAAATTGTTGAATGTTCGATTAAAGCAGGAACTTTCTTGCGTATAGCATCAATAAATGAATCTTTACCAGAACGTGACAATCCGTTCACTACTATTACTTTAACTTTTTCCATTATATTAACCCCAAAACCAATGCCGACCAACTTTCGTAATTTTCTACTTTGAGAGCATCATCATAAGGCATCCACACCCCTGTCATATTTTCTGTCTCTTTTATATTAATACTTTCCATACGATCAGGATCTACCAACAATTCATAAACTAATCCCAAATGAACAGCACCCACGCTATTAGAATTGTCACTCAATATACCTACCAATTTAGGAAGAAAATCAAAGGATGTACCTATTGCATCCATTCCAGTAAGTTCTTCCTGCAATTCCCTCAACATTCCTACATGAATGGAATCTTTTACTGTAACATACCGCATAGGTCCCACATGACCACCTACACCAATAGAAGCCTTTCCATGTAATCTACCCTCCGTTTGATTACTGGTCCTTCTAGTAACGAATATATCATTGGTTTCAGATGTGAGAACAACATAAGGAATAATGTGTTTGAACTCAGGATTTTCCTCACAATCTCTCCTGCTCATAGCAACAGAATTATTATAAATTTTATTGAGGACCGTTGGATCTGGCGGTACTTGATATCCCTCAAACAATTTACCCTCAAATGTAGAAACCTCGACTGCCCAAACTATTTCGCTTAATTTATTCATTTATGTACCCCCTTTTAATTCAAAAGTTTTTGGTTTCCCTTCAAAATCTACTCTATCAATCTCTTCCAATAGAGTTTCAGCATTCAATAGTCTTGCTTTTAATATCCTAATTTGACTTTTTTTCCTCATCTTGTAACTATAAAGTGCTTCCTTCTTTGTTGGATATGCAAATCGTTTCATTGCTGTTGCCGATACCCATCTTTTATCATCTATCTCTTCAACAAGATTGCCGTCTAACCAATTAGGATAAGCGTAGTTAGACACAATCCACCAACCTTTTGGGGTTTCTTTGATTGACTTAAATTCTAGCAAATCAATCTTTGGTCCTGATCTATAGAATATATCTTGATAACGATAAAATTTCATAATATCACCCACATTTTTATACCTCTTTACAATGTAATCTCCGATGTTCTTTAGTGTGACAACTATTACATAAAGTTTGAATATCTGTGGGAGCACAATTTTCTTTCCCATTCTTATGATGTGTACTTAATCTAAATCCACATAAATGAATATTCATCATATTAGTTATCCCACAATGTTCACACGCTGGTCCTCTTAAATCATTAATGTACTCTCTATCACTCCAAACATGGCAGTACCCACCATTTACAGTTGTAATTCCTATTTTCTGTCTATTTTCTATTAAAGTAATAAAATGTTTTAATTTTGCTTTTTTTGTACGTTTTCTTCCTTTACTCTTGAATCCTATTTTTTTCTTTGTTTCTTCGGAATGTTTCCTCCCCAAATTCGCATCTCTCAATTTCTGCCGTCTTTCAGCAGAAATATTCTTATTAGCTTCCCTCAATTTTTTCTTATGTTCTTCTGAAAGTTTTTTTCCTTTACTAAGTTTACTTAATTTTTTCTTTGTTTCTTCTGAAAGTTTTTTTCCTTTACTAAGTTTACTTAATTTTTTCTTTGTTTCTTCGGAATGTTTCCTACCAGTACTAAGTTTACTTAATTTTTTCTTTGTTTCTTCGGAATGTTTCCTCCCCTTATTAGCTGCACTTATCCTGCCTTTCTGCCATTCAGAAATAGTTTTACCTCTATTATTATGACCAGACACAAATCTCCTCTTAACTATTTCACCGCAACCACATTCGCATAAATTTTTCATTACTACCCTCCAAAAAGAAAACCCTGAGAATAACTGGAGCTGATGATAGCTCTCCTGCACCTCACGATGCAAGAATTCTCAGGGTTTGTTTTATTTCTCTTTGGTATCATCACTTCAGTTACCGCAGTATAAAATTATCTTTTCAAAAAAGTCAAATACTATTTATGAACACATTGAGCCACAACTAGGACAGAAAAGACATCCTTCTTTCATTTCTGCATTACCCCCACACTCAGGACAAAGTAGTTGTTTATTCTCTGGTTCTGCACATTCAACTGGTGTATCTTCTAAAATGATACTTTCCTGCTCAACGATCATATTCACTTCCATACCATTTTTATTAGAATAAAACTTTTTCAAAACTTTTCCAATAGCATCAGGTATACTCAATATAGGTGTTGATTTTGTATCATTTGGATCTAATTTATCCCAAGCAATACTTCCATCCCCTATATTGATCAATTGAGAAGCAATTTCGTCAATTGGAACATTATACTGTAATGCCAATGATACTAAACGACCTATAGCCTCAAGTTTTGCAGCATTTTTACCTCCACCTTTTCCACCAGCATTAAATATTTCAAATATCTTGCCATTACAATCATGATTTACTGTAATAAAGACATTTCCATGTCCAGTAGCTACTTCATAAGTTTTACCGTCACGAATTTTAGGTCTTCCTTTACACAATTTCTCTACTTTCTTTTGTGGTTTCTCTTTTTCTTTTTCAAATTCCACTGGTTGACAGTCAAGAGAACCGTCACGATACACCGTAATTCCTTTTAGTCCTTTTTGCCACGCAAGGAGATACATCTCTTTGATTTCGTCTACTGTAGCCGATCTAGGTAGGTTTATAGTAGATGAAATAGCATTAGAGATATACGTTTGAAGGTGTGCTTGCATTTCAATACGATCTTTCCAATCAATATCATGTGCTGTCTTCCATACCCTCCTGACTTCTAAAGGTACACACTCTATTCCTTGACATGAACCATGATTCAATTCAATTCTCTCGACTGCTTCCTTATACCAAGATTTATCATGGTGTAAACTTTCAAAAATTGGATTAACAAATATCCATTTTTCATCTGAATCCGCTATATTCTTTGTGTAGGTGATACCGAAAAGAGGTTCCATCCCTGGAGAGCAATCAGCAGAAATAGAAATTGTACCTGTAGGTGCTATTGTAGTCCAACTAGAATTTCTAAGAGGTTTAATATTGAGTACATCGTCATGAAAACCAAACTTTTCACATAATTCAGTCATACCATTAATATTATTGTTAAAAGCTGGGAACGCTCCATAATCTTCTGCCAATTTCATTGAAGCTTCAATTGACTCTTGTGTTAACACTTCCGCTATATTTCCACAAAGTATATAAGCTTCTTGACTATCATAAGGAATTTCCAGTAAACACAACATATCCGCTAAACCCATAATACCTAAACCAAGTGGTCTAGTATTCTTAGCCATATCCTCATAATCTTTTGTAGGGTATCCACTCTTTTCAATCATGAAATCGAGGAAATAAGTTCCATATGTAACAATTTCTCTAAACTTTTCATAATCAAATTTGCCATCTTCCACTACAAACTTAGCTAGATTGATAGATGCTAAAGCACAAGCACCGTGAGGTAACAAGGACTGTTCACCACAAGGATTTGTACTGGTGATACTACCATACTGTTTGTTTAATCCATTATCTGCATTAGCTCTATCAATGAACCAGATACCAGGATCTCCACTTTTATGTGCATTCGTAGCAATCAGATCAAAAATATCTCTGGCATTATGTGTGCTTTTAATCCTACCATCTATAACACCACACAATTCCCAACTACTACCATCCTTAACTGCTTTCATAAAAGCATCACTTGCTGCCACAGAAAGGTTCATAGATCGTAAATCTTGATCTACACCATTTTTAATAGTAATAAACTCCAATAAGTCCGGATGATCATCAAAGAACATACTCATAATAGCGGCACGTCTACTTCTTCCCCCACTTTTAACCGCTTCACCCGTAGATGCTAACTTTTTCATAAAGGCAAAAGGACCACTACTTTCTCCTCCACTACTCAAAGCTGCTCCTCTTTCCCGCAAAGTACCAAAATTGATACCTATCCCACTTCCACTAGCAAAAACCAATGCTGCTTCACGATCAAAATCCAGGATAGAGCAAAGGTCATCCTCCATATCCCCAACAAAACATGCTGCTGTCTGTGGTTTCTCTTGTACCCCTGCATTCATCAAACAAGGAGTATTCGGTCTAAAATATCCATCTTTCATCATATCATAAAATCTTTTTTCCCATTTCATGCTATCATTTATATCATCAGATATAAATACCGATACCCTTTTAAATACTTCATCAGGATTATCCTCTAAAAGATTTCCTCCTTCATCTTTCTTAAAGTACAATTTCTTGAATACATTCAAAGCGTTCTCAGAATACTCCATTTATCCTATTCTCCTCTAAAATCTTAGCACACTTTTTACAATTATATTCCCCATCATAGGTATTATTGATAATATACCAATGATGGTTTATCTCTAATCCACATACAGTATCATATCCATCTTTACTAGCATGACTATTACCATAAAGCTCATCCTCTGTAAGAGAACACTTCTGCACTGTGTACATGGTATGATTAACTTGGACCATCATTTGTATCCTTTAAATAATATTTCGACAGATATTCATCTAGAATTCCAACTTCTTTCATTTTCTTTAAAGCATTATCAGCAATGTTCCTTAATTGCCAATGCTGAAATTCTAAATCTTTCCTCATTCTTTCCTCATATTCTTCCTGTGTAATTTCTCCTTCTTCTACATACCTTAATTGTGCTTCATGATATGTTTCTTGGGGGTACTGCTCTCTATCTCCAGGTGGATTTAAATAATTATATAAATAAGCTTCTACATTACCAGAAGCACACCAAGGAGTTTTACCAATTCTTTTACCCTCTTCTAGTTTTGCTTTTGTATAAGTATCCATCAGCAAAACTCCTTACGCATTTGTCTCCAATCATTTATGGAACAGGTAAAAATAACCCGTATCATACTTTCACTCTGATTTACTAAAGGCATACTTCTATACTTTTCTTTTTCTATTACTTTTATTGAAGGATATTGATGTTTCAGCAAAGAAGGTGGCAAATTCGCAAACTCTTTCTTAATTCCTGATTTTTCAGAATAGCAAGGTTCACATACAGGTATTATATCTTTTTCGTCGCCATGATAAGCAAAAAATTCAGTATCAGGATGTTCCAACGCATCAAAAGTTACCCTCTCAATTCCAATCATAGCATCTTCTGAAAATGGTAAATGACAAAATCCACATATTCTTTTCATTTTAACTCCAATCTATCTCAAAAGAAAAACATAACCAACTAAATATAATCTCATGAAGTTCCCGTGAACTAAAGAAATGAGGTTTCCATCGCCAGTGCCAAATATGAATCGTAAAGCTAAACATTATTCCTCCTTTCTAAATCCCCAACCACAAAATCCTTGATAAAAACTAACCTCTTTAGTATCAACAATAACCTTGATGTAGTAAGGGCATTCTTCTCTTCTACTATCAGCACAAAGCTCAAGATCTGTAGGAATACAATTCCTACTACTAGGTCGATGATCCCCTTTACCAACTACAATCTTAGTCTCTTCTTCCATTATATCAAACTCCCTAAATAAGCGGTTATCCCCCAACTGATACTTAAACAGAAACCAAAGGTGGAATATCTTGAATCCGCTGCTTTGATGCAACTGATAAAACCTACTGTGAAATAAAGACTGGCCATAACCCCTAACCCGAATGCTATGTTAATCATCCTTCCCCCTTCTCTATTTTGATGTTTGAACTACTCTACTACTACAACTACTAGAATGTCAAGGTTTATTTTCTGGTGATTTTTCTGCCTATTTTTTTAGGTGGGGGTTAATTGGAAATGACCCCTATTTTTCTCCGGATTTCCTGCCTATTTTTTATTGGAGTGAAGTTGAGGATTTCCTGCCTATTTTTGATTGGAAGTAGGCTGAGGAATGAAGTTGAGGATTTCCTGCCTATTTTTGGGGAGGCAACACCAAGTGGTCGTGGTGGTCTTTCTTGACATTACCTGTACCCAGAATATGCGCTGAGAAGCACAAAAACAACCCTTCACTGTAAAGCAACCCATCAACCCATACCAGTATGTGACTTTGACCATTTGGTTCAGTGTGAGCGAAATTTCAGAAGCAAAAACAGCTAACATATTGAATTGATTGAATAAAAAAGTGTCTCAATATGTACCATAATTGTAAAAAAACAGTGAGACACAAAAAAGTGAACAAAAACAGCTAGTTAAGCATGTGTCTCATATTTATTTTTCGGGGTGTCTCAAATAAGACACTTTTTGAACACATGATACAATGCAGCAAAATAATTTTTTTTAATTTTCTTTTACTTTAAAAACAGTGACTTACAAGTATTTTAATTTTTCTTACTGCAATAAAAAGTTTTTTGGTATGGTGATTGCATTATAAGTTTTGCAGTTCAACAAAACGTCAACCCAAATATGAGGTGAACAAAATGAGAAGATTTATCAGAAATGAGATTCAGAAACCCGTGAAAGTCAAGAGCATTACAAGAGCATTTCAATCAAAACAAGAGCATTTTGGGGTGAAGACGGTCTTTAACATTCACCGATACAGCACCAGAACTCAGGTGATGAACTCTATGCTGCTAAACCACAATTTTACCAAAGAAGAACATGAGGTAATGAATAAAAGAACTTTGAAGCATTTCAACTTGATAATCAAAAGTACCTTTTACTCGCATTTAGCGGGTATGTCAAAACAGGGTGCAACCATCATCATAGATGGGGTTTCTTACGGTAAAGGTTTCTTCACAAGCGCAATTTACAAAAGCGCAAGTTTCAAGAGCATTATCACCATGCGCATAGATGATGAAAAATGGGTTGCAAGAATCAGCTAAAAATCAGGGGTTGCAGAAATGCAACCCCATTTCTCAAGGGGTTGCAACCCTGCAATCTCTTGAGAAGTGAGAACAACCAAACCCATATTTCAAGGTGAAGTTATGAAAATTCGAGAAATTGATACCGACCAAATTTACGTGAGTGCTGAGAAATTTATTGAAAACTATGAAAGTATTGATATGGTTTATATGATCAGAGAAATTATTTCTCAGTATGGTCAATTGATTGATGTTGGTATGGTTTATATCAGAACTGAAATTGACCTTGACAATCTTACCAGACTTGTCAATTATTTTTTCGGTGAAATTGGTCATACCACAAATTTTCATGAGTCTGCTATCAAGAGTTTCTGCGAAATGAACCAATACTGTAAAGACTCTATCAGATAAAATTTCAGGGGTTGCGCTTGCAACCCCTAAACCCTTTTTTCGAGGTGTTACCATGTTTACAGAACTTGACTCTATTGTTACCAGATTTATCAGCGACACAATCTCAATTCACGGTGTAGTATCTTCACGCTTTCTCAGTGAGAAGTTTTCGAGAGAATACAACTTTAACAACTTCTCTGAAGTACCCGACAACTACCGTTCAAAAGTTATGCTTTCACCTGAAGTTTTCGAGAGTGCTGCTGATAGGTGCATGTGTATGGTACTTGACGAGAACAACCATATTCACCTTGCATAGTTCGGTTTCATTCTGGGTTGCAACCCTGCAACTCAGATTGAAGTTTAACTGTCAACCCCAAATAAGAGGTGTTCCCATGTCACAACTAGCATTTGAAAGCATCATAGGTGTAACGTGTCTTTTCGGTAGTATCGCTTTCGGTTATCATTTCTCACCATTGATCAAAGCGATTTTAGACCTCATAGTGAGCTAACTGTCAACCCATATTTTCGAGGTGTCACAATGGTCAATATTGTCGAGCTAGTGCTTCATGCGGTGCATCATTGCGGTGCAAAAGAGACAAGAGATAACCAATCTATTCACATTGCAGAAATGCTTGACGTTCAAAGTTACCTTGATAAAAAACACCAGTTACGATTTACCTTGACCGATTTACGCTCTATTGCAAAAAACAACGGTGCTGAATTAACTTCTTTTGACAGGGTATATCTATACGATTGGGTATAACGTGCAGCAGGGGTTGCACCTGCAACCCCTAAATTCTTTTTTCGAGGTGTTATCATGCAGACCATTGAAACCCACAAATGTAGTAAATGCGACTATGTAGACAAAGACGTTATGTGTATGTACCCTGATAAAAAAACCCCCGACCCCAACAACGTAATCAGATGGTTCCCATGTGGGTGCGTAGAGATTGTCAAAGACGGTTCAATTCAGGGTACATTCAGTTACTATACCCCTTAACAGCAGCAGGGGGTTGCACCTGCAACCCCACAACCCCATACCAGAGGTGCAGCTATGAGAAGGTCATGTTTCGATTGTATACGATATAACAAATGTCAAAGTGCTGAAAATGGTAGGTGCAAAAAATTTACCGATCTCCCCGATGGATCAACCAGAAAATTCTCAGATAAAAGATACCGCAACCCCCGTAGAAAGTAACCCACCACAAAAACAGTTTCTTGAAATACCGGAAGCTGTTTTTTAGGGTGGGGGTGTTTCCTAACTTCCTAAAAAAGTTTAACTCATTTTTGAGATTCGGAGGGGGCCTTTCCTAAAATCCTTAAAAAGTTTTCTTTTAAAAAGAATCCTAAAATTTAAAAAAAGTAACAGCCTAACTTCCTAAAAGAAAGAAATCCTTAAAAAGAAAGCCTAAAAAATTTTAAAAGAAAAAGAAAGCCTAAAAAATTTCCTTTAAAAAGAATCCTAACTTCCTTAAAAGAAAAAAATAGTAAAAGTAGTCCGAAAAGTAAGTGTTTAATAATCCTAAAAAATTCCTTTAAAAAAGAGTTCCTAACTTCCTTAAAAAAGAAATTAAGTGAAAAGTAGCCGAACTTCCAAACAAGGGGGGGTATAAAAAATAGCCAAAGAAAAGTGCATGGTTCCTAAGAAAAATGCATTTTTCTGTTGACATTTCCTGCATACCCTGATATACTATAAGTAAGAAGTGAGGGGGTTCCTCACTCAACACCCAAGAAAGCGAGGTCATTCCATGAAACATCACGACAGAGGTAACGATGCGGTCCATACTGCGGTAACGAGAGCATTCCAAGCTAAACGTCCTGATTTTGGGGTGCGGGGTATGATAAATATCCATAAGTACGACACCCGTACACAGGTCCTGAACAGTGCGCTCCATCGTCATGAGTACACCCGTGAAGCGTTGACCGTCCTGAACAAGAGGGTCCTCGATCACTTCAACCTGAAGGTTAAGTCCACGCTATGGTCGCACCTTGCGGGAATGCGTGATCAGGGGTCGGTAATCCTGGTTGATGGTGCGGTATTCACAGGGTCCGGTCAAGATTTCAAACTGGTTTCGTTCCAGTCGGTAATCACCCTCCGTACCGATAAAGACAAATGGGTGTCCCGAGAAATTTAACATTCCACAAACCCCCTGCTACCATAGAGGGGGTATTTTTTTGGCTTAAGAAAAAGTAACAGCCGAACTTCCGAACATTTGGAAGAGGGTGGGGGTACATTCTGCCCCTCTCAAACTATATCCTAACTCTATACAATGTACTAAAATCACCGGATCACCTTAGATAGTTTGGATCAGGGGTATAAATGAATTGCAGAGTCCAAACTCTAGGGGTCTGAGCCCCACCACAATCAACGTCCACGATAAAAGTAATGCATGGGTATGGGTGGGGGCCTATTTCCATTCTATTTCCTAACTTCCAAACTCTAAGATTATTATGATAAAAAGTTTGGAAGTATTAAAAATTAACTCAGGGGGGTTATTCCTAGAAATCTAGCAAAGTTTAGCTAAGACTTAGGAATAAAGAAAAACATAACATCATCCTAACTTATTTAGTTAATTTAACATTGGGCTTAGGCATAAAGTATGGCATATTTAAACTTAATCTATATCCAAACTTTGATTAACCCTCCTTAACCCTAGACACATGTAAAAGTGAAGGAGTATAGTCTAATATACTTGGTCCTAACTTCCCTTCTTTTACCTCACTATTATCTATATTTTGGGTTAGGAAGGGGTAAATCAAGAATAGTGAGAGAATAAAGGGGGGTTTAGGCTAGTATTTCCAATAAATATGAGCCTAATTTCCCTTCTTCCCCAAAAATAATATATGTAGTGATATCCGATAGTTCCGCATTTCCAAAAATTCAAAACCCTATGCGACTAAAAAATTTTTGGGATGTTGGAATGTTTCCTTTGTCCGAACCTCCAAACTCTCACTATTCTCCTAACTATAAGCCATCCAATATTCCTTTATTTTATACTATCATCCTAAGTTACCCTTCCCTACCGCAATGAAATGGTAAAGTTTCCGATTGACAGGTGATTTGGCTATCTGTTATTGTGTATTTAAGTCCTGCATCGGCATGTAAGCCACTTAAATAGTCCATTAATCAATGATTTACATTACTCTACTTCTAGGAGAAAATCAAGGTTTAATTTGGAAAATCTCAAATACGCACGAGGTGATGCGTTTGACGTTGGAAATACTTTTGTAAGTGGTTGAAATCATTGAAGATCGAGCGCATGGTCGATTTATGCGACCCTTACCCTTCAGGGGGTATCTTTCCAGCTCCAAGGTGTCTATTACTATATATAATGAGCTATTTTGGGTAATATGGAGGGTAAAAATGGGTATATTTGGCTACCCATTGGGTATAAGATTGGGTATGGAATCAAGGACTATTGGGTATATATTGGGTATTTTCGCATACCCATTCACATTTCCAGTCCATTTTGAAATTAGGATTTATCATATTGAGATTCCTCTGTAGAGGCAGTTTGGATCGATTACAGCCTACACCATCGGAAACATAACAATGTTTAGGAACGGGCTACCATCCAGAGCATACTCAGCATATTCATTCCTGTACTCTTATACCTCTCCTAGAAAAACCTTTATAACCTACTCCTCAACTCCTAACCCTCTACTCTATGCACTAAGCCTAACCTCCCAACATTATTCCTTTGAATCTCTCTGCTAACCTATGTCCTAACACAACTGCACTAATCAACATACATCCTAGCTCTAACCCTAAGAATCACCTACGCACGTACATCCTACATCAATGGTAATAGCCAAAGAGACACCTTATCTAATATAAGAAGATGTTAGGAAAAGAAGATCAAGTGATTACTTCCGAGGTCCATAGTATTATTGGTATTCCTTCTGTTACTTTTTATCCTAGAAATTAACTTAATTTTATCCCAAGAAAGATAATTTTTATACATTTTTTTACTTGACATTTCCAATGAACTCTGGTAGTATTAAGTTAGTACCAAATGAAGTTTCCAGCGACAAAATAAAGCATTCAGAAAGGGGGTGATCCAGAATGGGTAGTTTGAAAGTCACTGATTCAACGGGGTGCAAGTCTAGTTCCTTTTCTTTGCGGTTTGAGAAGAATATCCATAGGGGTGGTTGTAATCGTCAGGTTGCAATGTCAAGGGTGGTTCCTTTCGTTCTAATCTCATCAGCACATCTTGAAAACGTAATCCAGACCAATCTAGTCAGGTTGTTTGACTCCAAAGATACACAGTCTTTCCGCTTTGATAGTATCTTCAAATTACCCTCCATTTTTGCTATCATTCAAGACCTTAGCTATTCTGCTTCCAAAGAGAGACTGACCTATTCTTTAGGTTCCATGTACTGTTTTACCGCAAGACTGAAAACGCTTCCGTTGCATGAGGTAAGTAAGTTGAGAGACACGGTATTCCATTGGGGTTATGCGACAACCCGTTCCGACAGAGAAAGTGCGGTTGACAGTGGTGATGTAGCCAAGATGATGTGTAGAAATAAAGGGTGATAGCTGATATTCCAATTACGTGGTTACTCAGCAAACCTACTCCAGTTAGAGTCTCTGTGCTGCGCTCGGTTTTGACTCCACTATTTATACTGGTCAACCATTTGGTTCCAGGGTAGTGAAACAGGTTAGGTTTTGATTAGGGTTCCACACGTACATGATAAAAGAATTTCACCCGACAGAGCATCCATTTAAAAAGAATTTTTTTGAATGACTTTGCTATTCCTCTATAAGAACTACGCTTGTATCCATTAAAAGGTAGTTAATAGCAAGGTCATTGCTTGGTGCCATTAAAACCTTCTGTATGGTGGGGGTGTTTGATGGTTCCAAGCAGTTAATTTCTTAAAAATCTTAATTGAGGTTCCAGTTATGGGTACGACTCAGATGATACGTCCAAGAAGAGATTGGTTGAACCCCCCTAGTCCAGACCCGAAAGATGTAGAACAGTGGGTTCCAAGGGTTGCGTGGGTTACAACTGCTACTGGTAGTGGGTCCAATGATCACATCGGTTCTGCTAGGTGTGTCCATTGTGGGAATGCTTCAGTTCGTAGCATTAGACCTTCCAAGAGAATGAGAAAACGGTTGGGTATGCTTTCCTACCATTTTGAACCACCACCAGACGAAAAACGTTCCGGTTTTATCGGGTATGAAACGTGTTATGCTCCAGACGGTTTGTGTGAATACTGTCATTCCAAAGGTGTCTCTATTAAACATGCTGAGTCAGTGAGAAACGAGAAGTTCCAGATTCTAACAGGTATTCAGCGCAGCAAGAAACTGTCCAAAGAAAAGAAGAGTCTGAAAGGGTGGTTGAATAACCCCATCCAGAAGAAGAAACGTCCAGGTGATCGTGGTAAGTTATGGTGTCCACCGAAATCGTCTGGTTTGGTCAAAACTAAGTAAAATTGGAGGTAGTTATGAAAAAAGAAATTTTGGAAGTCGTAGAAAGTGTAGAATCACAGGTTAATGATTGGACCGCTGATGATGGTTTAATGTATGCGAGTGACATCCTTTCACAGTGTAACACGGTACGCAAAAAACTGGATGCGCTTGATCAGAACGACTTCCACTTCTGGTTCAAAAAATGGGTAGGGGGTTGGGATGGTGCGCTCTCTGCTAAAACTTCCGCAGAAGCTGAACTGACTCAGGGTATATGGTGGGTCCTTGATGATTACTCAGACGATGATCGCCTTATCAGGTGTGATGATTGCGGGACACTGTATTCATTTACTCACTACGATGGTGTGTGTCCCGATTGTGGTAAAACTGTGAAATAAGCGATCAGTTAGTTCCCTCGTACCATGCTCTTGACTGGACATTGTCAAGAGCATGAATGTAGGAATTGATTGTAAACCCTTAGATGAAGGAGGTTGTTATGAAAAAAGAAAGAGCGACTTGTTGGGACAGACCAGAGTTAGCGTGTTTGAACATGGTTATTGGGGAAAAAGCATCTGATATTCCTTGGTACAACATTGATGAAGTGAAGATACTCCATTATGACGATGTGTGCAGAGCATTCGGGGAAGAGTTCAAACATCATCCCATGCTCTCTGATGTTGAAAAATGGTTAGAAGAATTGGGATACACGCAAGAGTACGATGCTAATGGGGACCTATTCTTCTTCAGCGACAATGTTACTCCCGAACTGATCAATGATTTCTCAGCATTGGTACGGGAAATAGAAATCATGAATGATGAAGGGTATAATGATCCACATATGATGTGGTTATACAGTGAGCTCCTGCACGATTCATACCCGAAATTCAGCAAGTTTATGTCCGCATTGAGTAACTTGCGAAAATTTGCTGAGAATATCGCTCCGTAACTTCAACGCTTGATGATAAGGGTGAGGGTTTCCATAACTTCACCCTTTGAAGTGAAGCATTGATGTAAACCCTAGAAGATTGGAGGTTGTTATGAACAATTATGCGAAAGAGGAATATGATCATGTTTTATCTCAGTATGGAGATAAAGTTGCTGACCAGTACCTTGATATGTCCAAAGCACTAACCCAAATGGTTTGCCATTTATTTGTTGACTATGGTGAAAAAAGAATCCACTGCTGTAACGATACCAGACTCCTTGGTGTGATGTTCAAAGATAATCTCTTAGCACGATTGGAAGAGATAGGGTTTAGATTCCATTGTGTGAAGCACGTAGTGGATTGCTTTAACGCATTCATTGAAAGAGATTCCCATGACACAGATGAATTGATGTGGGTCGATGAGGACAATGTGTACGTCATTTATCAGACCGTGGCCTTTGCAGTTGTCGGTTGATGTTTGATAGCCAGGGGGGTGTGTTCCTGCACCCCCACCTTTATGAAACATTAACGTAAACCCTTGATAGGAGTTGTTAAGATTATGGATTTAAAAAAGATTGTGGAAAAAAGAATGACTGATTTGGGTACAGTGAAAGCGGACGTTATCTATTCTGAAACCCCCGAATTTTGGGAGATGGGTTTCGAGAATTTCATTCCTGAGGTTATGAACCATTTCCTGCTCATTGCTAACCCCATGAACAATGCCACTAATTTTGAACTGGTCAAGTTTGAGGAAGCTGACCCCCGATACGAAACCTTTCCAGAAGATGGTTTGGTAAAGATTTCCACAATGCAAGAGTATCGGCAATACTGCTACGACTTTTGTGCAGGAACCTTAACACCTGTTAAAGCGGTCAAAGCGTTTGAGGAAGAAGTGAGCATGGGTTTCTTGGACATTCAAGATCAATGGTTCACGGTAGTTCACGGACGGTTGTTTATTGAGTCTGACCCAAATGAAAGGAATTAACTAAAAGCAGTTGATGTGGGAACGTGTTGATATTGCTTGACATTTCCCACAAAAACTGTTATAATATGGTTCATTTAAAATCTTGAAAGGAGCTAGAATCATGGTAGATTTCAATAACATTGATGCGGAAATTATTGACTTCATCAGCAATTTTATTGGTGATGAGGAAGTACCCGTTCACAAAGTAGTTCGGAAATTGAATGAAGCATTTCACAATCACGGACACCCTCAAACCCCCTCTGTCTTTGGAAGAGGTGATTTCTTCAATGGTAACATTATTCGGGACATTTATGAGAGAAATATGTGTACGGCATACGACCCTGATAAGGACACGATCTATAATACATAAACCCCAAATTGAGAAAGGAGTTAGAGAAATGGCTAAAAGCAAAATGGGAATCAAAGTTGCATTGGGTATCTTGGGTCCGAAAGGTGATACATTTGAACATTTGAAAACGGCTAAGAATACTGCGCTGAAAGAATGGCACCCCGACATCATTGGGCAAAATGCTGAATCTCTGGGAATGACCAGAGCGATTCTGGAAGCATTTGAAGTTCTGAAAGATAAATTGGGTAAGTGGAACATTTCTTGGGGACCTTCAGCAACAGATTCAACGGGAACCAATCACCTTTTTCAACAGATGATGGACATGCACAATAAAGTGAAGCACATTCCTGGTATCAAGAGAGACAGGGTAGGAGCATGGTATTGGGTACGGGGTGCTTCCTCAGATTTGAGTGATACCCTGAAAGCAGCCGGGTTGAAACAGAAGAAAGGGACCAATGAATACTATTGGGCACCTGCATGGTCATTCAGTAAGAAGAAAAACTGGAAGTCGAGAGACAAATGGGACCATGAACGCAGGGTCAGCACTTTCGGGAGACAGAGATTAGATGAAGAAAGGTTGAGTGCGTTAGGATAGTTTGCAGTCATATAGGTTGGAACCCTGCTAGTGAGGGGGTTCCAATCAATTATGTATGTAAACCCCAACAAAGGAGGTAGTAAAATGTACCTTTTTGAAAGGTTTAAGGAACTACGCAAGACTTTTTCATTGGAAGACATGATTTTGGTATTCACCAAAGCCAAAGCTGAATGGTTTGAAACCCGTATGATCGAAGAAAGGAGAGCAACAAATGGAAATGCAAGACGGTGTGTGGCGTAATATTGATTCAGAAACATTTGAGTCAATCGGGACCGAATTGAATCTAACCGAACTTCCTAATCAAGTACCTTTTGAAGAAAATTGGGAGCTAGACCATGTTTTACAAACTGATTATTGATCTTTGGGAGGCAGAGGGTGAAGGGAATATAAATTCCGACACCTACATATTAGTCCAAATTGCAGCTAATAAACAAGACGTTAATGGAGGTAAGTAATGCTAGTTCATGGTGAATGGAAGAAGAATCAAAATCTCAGTGTTTGGGAAATGATGAAGGGTGTACTCGGGGCGACTTTTACATTTGCGCTTATGGGATTGATCATTTTTCTATCATTCGGCTACATTGACTAAGAAAGGAGTACTAATGAGTTATAAACTGAGGAAAATAAATAAGAGAAAGATTGTGGGCAATAGAGACTTGAAAATTTTTATTGCAATGCGGCAGAATGGTGCTGATCTTACTGATTTAGTTCAGGACTTTGGTAGAAATGCTGCAATGGGACTTGAAAGCCTGTATCAAAAATTCTATGGGGGTGTTGTATAATTGATCCATGATAGAGTCTACCACGGCTGTACTGTGGTAGACCTTCATGATGGATTGGTGTAAACCCTTAAACAAAGAAAGGAGCTGAAATGAATCACTACAAATTATTAGACGGAGAAGCAAGAGATTGTAGCTCCAACGAAAACCCTAACCATTCAATACTACGGGAAGCTATCTTGAATGATCTGAGTACGCCAAAGTCATACTTCAAGGGTGCTAACGGGACTATCTACATCAGGACCGACATTAACTCAGCAGCACGAATCATGGAAGACCCCAAATTCAAGAACATTTACTGGATCAGCTACGTTGAACCTGACCATCCAGTGCATTACAGATTTTGGGTGAACAAAGGAACCCTGAAAGGGGTGGGGGATGCTTTAAGAAAAATTAAGGGTATCAAAACATCAATCCTTTGGAAGGAGATAATGAAATGAAAGAAGAAAAACCGTGGTGGGAACATGACTGTGAAAATTGCAAATTCATGGGAAACTTCATATACACAACAGATGGGTCTCCAGAAGAAAACGATCTATACTTCTGTCCCAGGGGTTCTGAATCTTCCTTTATCAGAAGATTTGGTGATGAAGGTGGGGATTATGAATCTATGTCATTTGAAACCTTTGGGATTCTTACAAAAAGCAGCAGAACTGCTCCTCCTTTTTGGACAGCAAAAATATTCATTGGTGCTGTAAGTGCGGGATATATTGATCTAACTTGTAAGGATACCAGAGTTCGTTCATATTCGGATCGAGTGTATCAAATTTATCTTGATGGAGGTAAGATCAAAGCTATCAAATATGTAATAGCCAATATGAAAAAAGAAACTGGAATGAACTTTCTAAAAGATGCAAAGGAATGGGTTGAGTTCATCATTGATAAAAGGGAGAATATAAAATGACACCAAAGGCTTTCATAAATTTTCTTGACACTGGATTTATACCCCCTGAACCTTTAAAATGTCATTCCTTCTATAATTATGAGTATAGGAATGAAGCTACTAGCAGGGGTATGTGGGCAGTCATTGATGAAATCTGGACTAAAGACCTTGCTCTATGGTTGGGGAAACGTAAATGTCTCGAAATCATGGCAGGTCATGGTTGGTTGTCCAAAGCACTGAATGATTACGGTGTGAACATCAAGTCCACTGATGATCAATCATGGGTGGGTTGTCGTCACTCCAAGGGTAAACCCTTCAGCATAGTAGAGAACCTGGATGGTATGAGTGCTGTCAAGAAATATTCTGATGCGGAAGTACTGATCGTATCGTGGCCACCTTATGAAGATCCAGAGATTGAATACATATGTGAGGAGTGGGGTTCAGACAGACCCATTATTTATATAGGTGAAGGTTGGGGAGGTTGTACTGCCACAGATGAATTTCACGAAAATTTCAAAGAGGATGAAAGTGTACCAGATTTTGATATGAAATCATGGAGCGGTATAAATGATCGTGTGAAGGTTGGATACTACAAGAAAGGAGAAGAATAATGGACATGAAAGAAATCATAAAAGCATTGGATGGTAGAAAAGTCAAGGGTATTAGACAAATGGATGAGGATCTCATCGAAATCTTGTTTGAGGATGATACGATTCTTAGCATCAAATTGGAACGATACCATGATGAATGTGATTTGGAATTGAGTGTTGAAGTTACGCATGATAACTGGATAACTGTTATATAGGAGGATGACATGAAACTAAAAGCAATCCGAGTTGTGTCATTTAATGGCAACCCCAAGGACGGTGGATACATCACTGACATTTGGGAAGCTAATGTAGGTCACACTAAATCTGGCAAGTTCGATGGTAGAATGCAGGCGATGTTTGATTTTGCTATCAAATGTCTT
>Ga0233437_1002825_pt1 | contig 24840 bp, 32 predicted proteins | sample SI_122_August201_FD_182714 | JGI IMG/M metagenome (GOLD analysis project Ga0233437, IMG submission 182714) | Seawater microbial communities from Saanich Inlet, British Columbia, Canada - SI_122_August2016_200_MG | ecosystem: Environmental > Aquatic > Marine > Inlet | place: Canada: British...
TTACTTAACCCTTGCTACAAACTTAAACGGTTCTTCTTCTCTTAGACCTTCGCTACCCATGCTAGCTGCAAATGCATCATACCCATCATCTGCTAGCTTCTTGACTAGTGTAGATGCGTGTTCTTTATCGCGTCCGAGCATGATTACACAACCGCCACCTCCACCACCTGTTAGTTTTGCACCAACTGCGCCGTGTTTTTTACCAATAGAAATTATTTTGTCTATTTCTGGGGTAGAGATTCCTAATTGTTGTAATAAATAATGATTTTTATCCATTAATTGTCCTAAGCTTTGTAATGTTTCTTTTTTCATTTCTTCTAGTTTTTTAATTTTTTGTAAGGCTTGTGTAGAAACATCATGTATTTCATCTAAAATTTTATTTATCTTCTCTGGGTTTTTTTCACGCTGATCTCTGACATGATTAACCATTTTAGCTGTTGATGCTTTTTCTCCACTGTTGACAACAACTAAAGGAAAATCAGATGAGAATTTTATATTTTCCATTCCTTTTGATTTTTGAAAATGTAATACTCCGCCATTTATTACTGTATTTGAATCTATTCCCGATGGTGTTCCTCCATGTGATGCTGTTTCTCCTAAATTTGTTATATCGATTATATCCTGATTTGTTAATGGGTTTTCAAGATAATTCGCAACTGACATTATTATGGAAGAGAAAATAGCTGCTGATGTTCCCAGACCTTTCATGTTTTTTTTATAGTAAATTTTTATTGATGCATTGAAATCTCCTAGTCTGTGTATTAATTCCCCAAGAACAATTTTTATACCATCTATGAAATTTAATTTTTTAATCTCTTGTAGGTTTTCTTGTTTGACGAGTTCAATAAATTTATTATATAGTTCTTTTATGTCGTCTTTATCAAAATTAAATACTCCAAATGGAAGTTCCACTTCTATTCCATTATCGTTATGAGAAACATTTGTATGTATTCTACGATCTACTGAACAAGATATTCCTAATTTATCGTAAACTACTGCGTGTTCTCCGAATAAAATTATCTTGCTAGGAGCAGATGCCATTGTCATATAAAATCACAAATATTATAGGTAAGATATCTTTAAAAGTTGCTTGGATTATTCTGGTTTTTCTCCTTGCCAGTGTCCATCGTATGAATGTTGGCTTTCTTCACTGCGTTGCATTCTGATTTGGAACCAGAATTCATCTTTATGGATTCTAAGAAGTTTTATTGGAACGAAAATTGTTTGTGTACCAAAACCTTTGTAACCAGAATCCCATATACCTGTTTCTGATTTTACTATACCTAAACGGTTTAGTGTTGAACGTGGGTGACAGAAACCTACTATTCCTTTAGGAACTTCTATTTCATTTGCTATTCGCACGTCATATACGCCTTGTGGTAGTTCATAAAAATCCCCATTAGGTAAAATTTTTATTTTTTCTGGGCTAGTTATTCTGGTTTTGCCATCAATTGTGGCAGTTGCATCTGTTGGAATTTGCCAAACTTCAGAAACTTTAACATCCACGCCATTTGGGTTGATTTTTATTTCAGGTGGGGTTTTTAAAAATTTTGCTACTTGTTCTCCAGATAATGATGTCATGAGGGGAAGTTTCGCGGGAAACTATTTAAGGTTGGTGATATTGGGTAGTGTCAATAAATGACGGGGTAATGTTAGTTTGGGTACTGGTCACAGCATCACGACTGTCTCTTTCTTTACTTTTTTTAACCCATTTCACTAACTCGTCTAATTTACTACTAACATCTTCTATTTGTTTTTCCATTTTTACTAGACGTGGTAGTAATTTAGGTATTCGATCCTCTATTACTTTGTCGTATTTTTCTACTATTTTCGGTGGGAAACTACTCTCGTGCAAAACTTGCTTAATTTCTTGTTTTGTTAAACCGTGACGTGAAAAAGTTTTTATTATGTTTTCTATTAGTTGGTTACCTTCTCTAGGTTCTGTTAATCCAAATGGGAGTTCTACTAGCCTAACTAGAACTATTGTAATTAAACCAACTATTAGATTTGTTAAATAGTAAACAAAATTAATTTCTGTAAAAATTATTGATTCTGATAGTAATGAAATAATTATTGCGAAAATTACTATGTCTATTATAATTGCAATTCGTTTTGGTTGGCCGAATATTTTTTCAGTTAGCTTCTCCCCTATGAATATTCCTACAATGAATGAAATTACTGATAGGACTTGGGTGATCATAAATTTAGTGAAGAACAAAAGCATTTAAGGTACTTTGTAGAAACGGTGGTTGACGATTATGACTAACAAGTTAAGTGAAACAATCCAATTGTTTTTTTATTTTTGATCTGTTTGTTAAATTCTTCTACTGCTTGTGGAGTTGGTGCTTCTATAACTTCTGCGCCGTTTATTTTTGCACGCAAGTGTAGAGTTGGTGAAACTTTCATTGCTCCGCCTGTACCTGTTCCAATTATAATTACCTCGGGGCTGTGTTCTAGAATTTTATCAAATTCATCTGCTGTTACTTCATGTTGTTTATTGCGAGGAAAAACTTCTCCCTTCCATGTAAGAACTAAATCATGATCAAACTTGCGTCCGCGAATTACCATTGAACCGAAATAGAAAGAGTCTATTCTCATGTAGATAATTAACACTCGAGTTATTTATGGGTTTGTATTCGGTTCGATAATATTAAATATATAGAAAGGTAATTGGATTTTATGTATAGTACAAAAAGACTAGATGATATCCATCGAATAAGAGTTTTTGCACTGAGTTCTGCTGGTACAGTCGACACTTTACTTGGAAAACGGACAAGAAAACCTGAGTATTCTAGTATAATTGATGGTGTCAATCCCGATCAAACATTCTATCCTATTTCCCATGGAGGTCAGTTGATTTACTGGTATGTAAAAGAAAATCACGTCTATAAATCTGTAATGGAAGATCGTGTTGTTGTTGGTGGGTGTGGTAAAGCTTTCTTGCTTCCAGAAGAAGAATCTAAAAGTTAGTGAGTTCTAATAAATGTTTCTAATGATTTTTGCTAAAGCTTTTTGGAAAGATATATCCAATAAAAAGGTTTATGGTAGCCCCGATAGGATTTTCTTAACCTTTTAGTTTTAATTTTTGGTGAAGCTTTTTTCACCAAGTTTACCAATAAAAAGCTTCTTTGAACCTATGTCACCTGATCCAGAGTCAGGTATCCTGGGCCAATGCCCGAACCATTTCTTAGTTTCTTTTGCTGAAGCTTTTCTTTTCAAAGAAAAGGTTCTCTAGACAACGGGGCTATCGCTAATTAATAACAAGGCTAGATATGTATAAAAGTTTGTTATCCAACAACCAATTCTTTCCTAAGCTGATCTGCTTTTTGTGCACCGACTAGTTTTTTAACTAAAGTCAATGAGAACTCCATTGCAGTTCCTGGTGCTTGAGAAGTGATTATGTTTCCATCAACCATTACTTTATCTGGTCTTGGAAAATCAAGTTCGCGCTCCATGCCTGGATAGCAAGTTGCTCGCTTTTCTTTTAGAATTCCAGCTTTTGCTAATACTATTGGTCCTGCGCAAATTGCTCCGATTATTTTTCCTTTCTTAAAGAAATCGTGTAATGTTAAGTTAATTAATTGGCTTTGAATCATTTCTTTGTAAGCCGGTCCTCCTGGTAAAACTATTGCATCATATTTGGTGGAATCTGAATCGATCATTCTGTCATCTGTGTACAGTTTTACGCCATTTCGACCAGTAACCATATTACCTGCTAATCCAGCTGCAGTTACCTTGATACCTGCTCTTCTGAGCACGTCGATTATTGTAATAGCTTCTATCTCTTCAAACCCTTCTAATATTGGAACTAACACATTTACCATAATAATACCTCCACCATCGCTATAGGTAAAGTATTAAAAGCTTCAAATATATATAAGAAAGCTATAATGGATGGTGATTTAATGCCAGTTATTGGAGTAAGTATAAGAAAAATCGATGGAGAAAGAATTAAACCTATAGATGGACCTGTAGAAATTAAAAACAACACACATATTGTAAATGTAAAAGAAGTTGACATGCAGGCTTTTAATCGAAAAGGTTTGAATGTTTCTTTTGAATATATCAGTGAATATAACCGAGAAAAAAGTAGCTATGGTAAGCTAAATATTTCTGGGGATGTATTGTTTATTGATCAAGATAAGCAAGATACAATTGTTGAAGAATGGAATAAAACTAAAAAACTACCAAAACTTGTAAACATTGAAATATTGAATTCTATTCTAAGACGATGTGTTATAAAATCAATGAGCTTGTCTGAAGATTTACAATTGCCGCCACCAATTACTCTACCATATGCAACTGAAAAAACAACAGAAGAAGTTAAAAAGAATTAAATAAAGTTTTTCTTTTTTTTTAATGTGTATTAGCTTTAGCTGTAGGATTTTTGCTAAAGCTTTTTTTAAAAGGTTTATTTAAATGTTGGTTACAGAATTTTAGTATGTACGTTAGTAGTTCTGAAACTAAAGGTGCATTATATAACTTCTTTTTGAAAAAATATGGAATAGAAAATCTTCCTGATGATTGGGTTGGTGGAAGATTTACAGAAGGTGTTTCTAGAAATAGACGACCTAATAGTATTCGATTAAACTACATGAAAGACATTATGGATGCTAAAAAGGTTGAAACTGTTTCTATTGTATTTTTGTATGCTGGGAATATTAGAGATAATGTAGTCTATGGAGAAATTGATGTTCCTGTAGGTATTGGTCGAATATTACAATCTGGTGTTGTTAAGCCATATATTTGTGATTGTGGGAGTGATGATGAATGGTTTGCTGGGAATTTGGGTAATGGGAAAATAAAAGCAATCTATACTAGAGATCGTGCTGGACATACAAAATGCTTTTCTATTGATGGCCGTAATGTTCCAGTAGATAGTCATGTAGACCGTGCATTAGATGGTGACATTAATCACGAAACAATAAAAAAACGTATTATTCATTTAGCTGATGTTTTGCATTTACACCATGGAAGCAATCATAAGAATGGTAGAATGGGGCATTGAATTTCTCGCGTGAAGGTTGGTTTTTGGGTGTGTTAGTAACAAATTCTAAAGTTTAAAATTTTGACTCTACTGGCTAATTCAATTGCCTGAACTCTCACAATTGAGTGAGGGTTTTTCTCGCCTAAGGCGATGTAATGTATGTTCTGTGATATATAGGTTATGGTATATATGTTGTAATATGTAGGTTCTGATATCGGGTATTTGTTATATAGTTTAGAATATATGGATTCGATTAATACTATTGAAAAATATATAATAAAAAAGTATATAGTTTAGTGTATTGGTTTTTTGATTTTCTTATTATTTTCCTTAAAGTGGGAAAATAATTTATTTTACATTCGAATGAATTTCTTCTATCACACGAGTCATGTAGCCGTTGAATTTAGAAGGAGTTAATAAATAATGTGTTTTATAGGATTTCTTGCTGCCTTTATTATATAGCCTTTTTTTCTGGACAAGTCTCACTTTTACTAGTGGGTTTACGACTGAATAGAATGTTCTTTTGGGCTTTTTGTACTGATCAAAGCCAATCCCCAGAGCCTGGCAAAGTTCTACATGTTCCATAGACTGTTGTGTTTTTAACATTTCTAAAGTTTTTTTAGCCATCTCTCTAATATGACTATTTCTTCCAGATCTACCGTATAACCATGTAAAAAATTCTTGCATATTACCACTTTTTGTTAGATTACTATTAAGTGTCCTTGGTAATAAAGTTAACTAAAGTTGGTAGTAGAGAGATGTCAGTGAGTGACATATCTGCACCTATGGGCTAGATGTTTTGATATAGGTGTATTGGCAAGAATAGATATTAACGACAAGTGTCTGGGACTACTATAGTAGAAAGAAGCTTACTTAGCTATTTTTGTTTTTGGTTTTTCCATTATTTTTGGTATTTTTATGTTTCCATGTATTCGATTGAATTTTCTTTTCAATCCTTCGAAATCATGTGCGATTTCTGTGCCGTGATCAGTAAGTTTTACTAGTTTTACCCTACCTTTTCTGTCGAAAGTTACTAATCCAAGGCGCTTGAACATGTCTAGAACTTTAACTGTGTGTGAATATGTGCAGTCAACGTGTTTGGATACTTGTGTTGCGTACTTTACTGAATCATGTTTAAGTGAAACGAGCATTTGCACTGGTTTAGAATGTAAAAATAAGTTTTCGAAATAATTTTTTTCTTTCTTATTCATATTCAATCAACAACACCTAGATTTCTATTTAATTTCATTCTATTTAAGGGTTTTCTATATACTATGATATATAGGTTTAAGTATATAAGTCCTAAGTCTCACAATTTTTGTTATATGTTTTGGTATATATGTTTGAATGGTTGTTTTGTAATGTATATGTTTTGATATATGTATTTTAGTTCATGTGTTTTTTATTGTGATTTTCAAAACTCACATTTTTGGGTTAGTTGGTTTTGGGTTAAAAAATGGATGTGAGATATAAATCTGTTGGAGTGTATTGTGGTTCTATGCCAACTCGTGTAATTAGTTTTATTGGACAACATGTTCTTTTGTTTAATGAGGAGCCGGGTGATGAGGAAGTTGCTTGTGGGGTGTATGATGATAGGGTAAGGGGTTGTGATTATAGTGGTAATGATGATATATGCCAAATTACAGGTACATCATGCACACCTTTTGGATGTTATTATGCATTATTAGCAATTGTTGAGAACAAACATGGTAAAGAAGGTAAAGAATATGTAAGGTTTAGGAAAGAATTGCAAAAAAGGTACAAATCGCGTGTTAAACGAACTGTTGGTGGTTGGTGGGGATTGTGAAGGTTTGAATATTAATATTTTTGATTTTTAAATCCATGGTTCTAATTATTCTTATGCACTATCCTAAAGCTGTTATTGAACGAATGTTAAAGAAGAGCAACATGCGAGTTAGTAAGAAAGGTGTAGAGGAGTTTGGAACGCTGCTAGAGGAGATAACTGCTGATTTGGCTGCTGAAGCTGCTTGTAATGCTCGGGCTAGAAAGAGGAAAACTGTTCTTATGGAAGATGTTAAGAAAGCTGTTCGGTTGGTTAGGTAAACTGTATGGGTTTTAGGGGTCAAAAAGTTTTAGTAAAATTACTATAGGGGTATTTATGTTTTCGTCGCATATAGATAGGAATGTCACTGGAAATTCTTATTGATCGAATTGTTAAATCAACTAAACATTCTCAGGAAGACGTAGAAGAATTGATTTTGAAGAAACAGCAAGAATTGACTAATTTAGTTTCTAAAGAAGGTGCTGCTTATATTGTTGCTAAGGAACTTGGATTGGATTTAGTGGAGAGAAAACGAGTAGAGGTTAAGGTAAAAGACATTGCAGCTGGTCGGGCTTTTACATTACATGTTAGAGTTATTCGGGTATTTCCTGCTAAGGAATATGATGGTAAAACTGGGAAATTCAAAGTTGGTAATGTTATTTTGGGTGATGAGAGTGGTAGTGCTCGAATGAGTTTGTGGAATGAGCAGACTGAAGTTCTAGATAAATTGGAGCCTGGTATGGCTATTGAAATTTTTGGTGGATATGCTAAGGAAAATAATCGTGGGGAGTTGGAAGTAAGAGTTGGTAAATCTGGTGGGATCAAAAAGATTGAAGGTGTTGGGTTACCGGAAGTGGGAGAAGTTGCTTCTACTGGTCCTAAAAAAACATGTGTTGCTGATTTTTCTCCTGGTGGGTCTTATAGAGTAAAGGCAATGGTTGCACAGCTTTTTGAAAATGAAAAATACTATGAAGTTTGTCCTAAGTGTGGTTCACGGACAAAAGAGGAAGATGGTAAATTTAATTGTAAAGATCATGGAGAAGTTAAACCTACTTTTTCTATTGTTGTTTCTGGGGTGATTGATGATGGGAGTGGAAATACTAGGGGAGTTTTTTTCCGAGAGGTAGCTGCGAAGTTCTTGGGAATGGATATGGATCAAGTGCTTGAAAGACGGGGTAAGTTATTTGAATGTGTTGATGTTTTGGGTAAGGAATTTATTTTTGAAGGACGGGTTCGTCAGAACCAGATGTTTAATCGAAATGAGTTTATTGTTTCAAAAGTTGAGGAAATTGATACTGAAAAAGAAGTTGAGAAACTAATAAAGGGTTTTGCACCGGAGTGACATTATGAATCATAGGCCAGGTACTTATCAAGAAAAACAATATAGAAACCAGTCTCCTAATGGTCATGAAATAAAAAAAAGTGCTGTTAGTGTAAAAACTCCTGTGAGGGCATTTTATCCTGGACATCACTGCAATTGTTATGCTCAGCGGCGTTTGGTGTTGAAAGGAGATGAAAAAAAACTTCCTTGGTATAAACTTGTAGAGGCATTTCAGAGTTTGTTTCCTGGGTGTGAAAAAAAACAGAAAGTTAGAGGAAAGAAGGGATACGAATGTGGGATTTTAACTGATCATTTTATAGATAATTGTTATTGTGATCCGCGTAATTGTCCCAAAGGAAAGATACAAACTTCAAAAGACATGGGATGTTATGATGATTTTAAGAAATTAGAAGAGTTGTGATATGATATGAATCGAAATATGAGACAACATAACAGACCAAGGCAACAAAAAAAAATATATCTAAAACCTGGTGAGGATCTCACTCCTGTAAATAATCGTGGTCCTGAGATGTGTTCATGTTGTTACGTAGAGACATTGAAACCGAACAAGCATGGTTTACCAATTGAAGAAGTATCTGAATCATATTTAAAAAACTTTATAGGATGTGATGATAGGAGATTGTGTAATGCAGAAAAAGGTGTTACTGCCCCACACTATTGTCAAATGTTAATTAGGGTTCATGGTAAGAATGAGAAAGCTCATTGTAAAGCAAATGAGTGTCCTAAGGCATTGGCGGCAGTTGCTGAATATACTGGAAAGTACGAATTAGTAAAAAGAATTGGTTATGCTATTTTTGAGGTTGGTTTGTTTTTTGGATTGGATGAATTGGAAGTTAAGAAAAAGTATGATGATATGTTTGATGAGTGTGATTGGATGAACATCAAATCAAGTCTTGATTACCCCGATACTAACGGTCGTGCTTGTATGGTAAGTGCTATGGGTTGCCACTTTAGTGAGTGTTATATTGCTATGAAAAATGTTGCAAACGAACTAGGTGAAACTGAACTTGCTGAAAGAATTGGAAATGCTATGAAGAAAAGGCATGCTCATTGGGTAAGAACTTCAGTGGATTGTGACCAAAGAGATAGACTAAGAGCTGAAGAGAAAGCTGAAGAAATCAGAATGGCTGAAGAGGAAGACGCTAAATGGTGAGTTGATAATAAATTATAATTTGGTGATTTGATATGGCTAAGAAAAAATATGATACAGTGGCTGATTTGCCTGGAGTAGGGGATAAGACAGCTGATAAGTTAATTAAAGCTGGGTATTCTGATCCTAGATTAATTGCTATGGCTTCTGAGAATGAATTAATTAAAACTGCTGGGCTTGGTGAAGGAACTGCTCAGAAAATAATTGTTATTGCTCGAGATAGTTTATACGAAGGATATGAACCTGCTACGTTTATTATGGAGAAGCGAAAAGCTATTGGTAAAGTTTCTACTGGTAGTAAAGCGTTGGATGAATTGCTTGGTGGTGGGGTTGAATCACAAAGTATTACTGAAGTGTTTGGTGCATATGGTTCTGCTAAGACGCAAATTGCACATCAATTGTCAGTTACTGTACAGCTTCCTGTAGAAGAGGGTGGTATGGGTGGAAGTGTTTTGTATATAGACAGTGAGAATAGTTTTAGGCCTGAGAGAATAAAGCAAATGGCTGAAGCACGTGGACTGGATGTAGAGAAAGTATTGGAAAATATTTTTGTTGGGCGCGCTTATAGTTCTGATCACCAAATAATTTTGATTAAGAAAGCTGCTGAGATGATTAAGGAAAAGAATGTTAAATTGGTTATTGTTGATTCTATAACTGGTCAGTTTAGAACAGACTACTCAGGTAGAGGGGAACTCGCTGTCAGACAACAAAAGTTAAGTAAACATGTTAAAGATTTGCAGAAATTGTCTGAGGGTTATAATTTAGTTGTATTTGTTACAAATCAAGTTATGTCTAATCCTGGATTGCTTTTCGGCGATCCGACTACTGCGGTTGGTGGGCATGTATTACATCATGCGACGAAAACTAGGATTTATTTGCGTAGAAGTAAGGCTGGAACGCGAATTTGTAGACTGGTGGATAGTCCGCATTTGCCAGATGGTGAATGTTTGGTGAGGATTACTGAGAATGGTGTGGAAGATCTGGAAGGGAAGAAGTGATATCAAGTATTTATATTTACGCGGCTAGATAGTTTGGTAGGTGATTTAATGGTTACTGATCGTGTAGGTACTAGAAAAATGATAGGAAAAGTTATTGTTTCTGAAGAAACTGGTAAACGTTTTGGAGTAGTAGGAGATTTGAACTTCATTGCTGAAAGTGGAGAATTGATGAATTTGATAATTTCTCAGCCAACTCGTTCTATCACTGATTTAGGGTTGCAAGAGGATAATGATGGACGACCATTGATTCCTTTTTCAGCTGTTAAATCTGTAGGAGACTTTGTAATAATTTCTGAACGAGATATAGTCTAAAGGACCTTTTTATTGGTGAAGTTGGAGAAAAAAGCTCCAGCAAAAATTGATAAAAAGTTGCACCAAAAAACGATTGAAAAAAAGCAGCGAAAAAACTAGTTTATTTTTTCCATTAGGCTCTGGGTGGATTTTTTTAACTGGAGTTTAGTTCCGCGGTTGCTTACGCGGAAATCTGATTGGTGGATCATGTAGGTCAAACCTTGGCGTAGTTCGCGTGCATCGCGAGCGATTAAATAAGAACGAGTACCAGAATCTTTTCTTCCTCTGGTTTTAATTAATTTCCAGCGATATGTTCGTGGGGAGTAGACGTAAACTACTGTTGGTTTCTGACCAGCTAACTTGCAGAAATGTGTAAACTGTCGCTTGTTTCTACAGCCGTCGATAACTACTTTGGATTTTCCTATAACGTTCTGCCACATACGAGAGGCTAAAAGTTTTTCTCGCCCGTTTGTGTGGAACCACTTGACAGTTGCTTCCATGTGCTCGGGAGTTTTATCTTTAAACTTTTTTCGGCATTCGGCGCGGATAATGTCACCGAACTGGAATTTTTTGTAGCCTTTCATGAACTTTGCTACTGTCCCTTTGCCACAACCTGGTAGACCGATTAGAAATATTATTTTTTGCATAGGAGAAGTTTGAAAGAACTAGTAAATAAATACAGAACTTACTGACTCACAAAAGAATCTTTTTATGGGTTTTATTGAAGAAAAAATATTCATGAAAAATGGATTTTATTGGCTAACAAACACTGTTCTAAGTTTTGGTGTTAAGTTGTAAAGATAGAGCTTTCCACGGGATTCTCGTTGAACATAACCATCTAGCATTAGGCGATGTAGGATGTTGTTTACTGAACGGACTGCATGTGCACGAGATTTGTATTTTTCTAGGTCTAGACCGCTTACTATAGTTCCAGGAGATTGCCAGTCTTCACGGGAAAGAATTTCTAAAATCTGGCGTTGTCGAAATGGTAGGTTTTGTATTTGATCTGAACTTGGTGGACGAGGGCTAAATTTGACTGTTTCTTCGTTAACTCTCACTTTTTCTGGGAGTTCACGCAGCTCTTCTATGTCCTCTGGAGAAATTTCATTTAATTGGTCTTCAAATGCCTTAGTAATCAACCGATCGCACATTTTTAGAACTTCACGAGGGAATCCACCGGTACGATGATAAATTTTGTGTATGGACTCTTCAGTAAATGGTTTGAAACCCTGACCACTCACACTGAGAATTCGCTTACGAATGAAGTCAACGGTCTCGGGTTCTGTTAAAGATGTTAATCGTATTCGAGATGTTATTCTCTGATCAAGGGTTTGTAAATTTTCTTTTATTTTTGATTCTAGAACTGGTAACCCAGCTAAAATAAGTGTTACATTCTCTATTTGATCGACTAGCACCCGTATCCATTCCATGACATCTTTGTTGGTTTCGTGTGATTCGTCTATCAAAAGAAGGAGATGTTGACCTTTTAGTTTTTCATTTACGTATTTTGGAAGAGTGTACAATGTTGGGGATTTGTTTAGAAAATGCTCTAATAGAGAAGGTCTGTAGATATCAGTAAATATTCTGATGAATTCTTGTGGGTCTTTTGGTGGTTTTGAAATGTATAATGTGGACACTCCTTGTATTTGGGTTTCTAGCCATCGCAGAATAGTGGTTTTTCCACTACCTGTTGATCCTGTGATTAGAGCTATTTTATGACGATTCTCTATATGATCTAGAATTGTATTGACAGCCCCCTCATAACCTGTGAAAAGCTTAGGATCTATCTTCAAAACAAAAGGATTTGTGTCCCAGTTGAATTTTTCAAATGCTGTCATTGAATTAACTCCGTTTCGCTCATAGCTAGAAGATTCTTCGAATCTTCGTTCCAATACGTGTGTTTCATATGGACGTGAAGGTCATGTGAATGTTCACGTTACCTTCATATGTTCACGTGAGTTGTCGTGTACTTCACGTGAATTGTATACATTTATTTCACATCGAGCATATTTAAAGATTTGGGCGTAAGATGGTGCAAGTGGTTGTTTTCTGGGGTTTTGATTTGTTGGTGTTTTGCTTAATCGCCCCTACGTGAAGATCCCGTGAAGGTTGGCGTGAAGGTCTGTGAAAAATTTTCTTTGGAACGTGAACTTCGATTTTAACGTGAAGGTTTCGTGAACATCGCGTGAAGGTCGAGTGAAATGGCTGATGTTCACGTGAAGTTCACGTGAAGTTCACGTGAATGTATGTGTAATGTTAACTTTAATAGTGGAATTATGAGACCTTCATATGAAGTTCACGTGAAGATGGCGTGAAGTTGCCGTGAAGGTTGGATATAAGAATCATAATTCGAAGCTCTCACGATTTCGAACAGAAATCAGTATGATGTCTAGATGAAAATATACGCGATTTTTGGGGTTTTGGGCTCTGGATACACAAAATAATAACTATCACGATATTCAGAATATGAGCATATCTAGCTGATATCGAATTAAAAATATTAATATTGACTGAAATATAGAAAATATGAAGATCGGGGCATATATGAACATTCATATGAAGACTGATATGGTATTTTATTATCCACGTATCCGACGCTTAGTCTCTATATAGTGAATTATGTCTTCTAAAGTAGTAGCTCGTTTATCTGGCTTCAGGCTAATTAACTTGGCTCTAATTCCGAATTGGTCGATTTCTCGAACATCTATTACATTGTCTAGATACTTGTCTAGAATTCTAGATACAGTAACGTGGTGGCAACCGATGAATCTAGCTATTCCTCTGATATGAAGTTGGTCTACATTTCGGAGCAAATCTAGGATTTGCTGTATGTATCTAAGAGTTTTTTGACTGATAGGTCTCATTATGTACCACCTGTCACATAGTGTGGTTACGGAAGTAGTTAAAGGTTGTGGATGGGTTAAATTGGCTATTGGTTAAAGAATAATGGGCTTTATTGATTTGTAGTACTGAACTCTCACAGATGTGGGTATATACACCCCATGAAACCATATGATGTAGGAGTATATGGTCATGTACGTTATAAACTATCTACTCAAGCACGAATATCTTTTTAAGTGTTAGGCTGGTAAGTATCGTATGCGCGTGGAGTTTATTTGGAAATGGCTTGGTTCTGCGCATAGTTATCTAATAATTAGGAGTGGTTTTACATGACTAAATTTATTTTTGTTACTGGTGGAGTGCTTTCTGGCTTAGGAAAGGGAATAACTACTGCGTCTATTGGTAAGCTCTTACAAGGGCATGGCTATACTGTTACTGCTCTTAAGATAGATCCATACCTAAATAGAGATGCAGGTACTATGCGTCCGACTGAACATGGGGAGGTTTGGGTTACTGAGGATGGTGGAGAAATTGATCAGGATTTAGGTAATTATGAGAGGTTTTTGAATATTACTCTTGGGAAGAATCATAATATTACTAGTGGAACAGTTTATTGGGAAGTTTTGAGTAAAGAGCGTAGAGGGGAATATTTAGGGAAAACTGTTCAGCCAATTCCGCAGGTTATTGATGAAATTAATAAAATGATTTTAGATGTTGCTGAAGAGAAAAAAGTTGATTTTGTTTTAATTGAGGTTGGTGGGCAAGTTGGGGATTATGAGAATATTTTGTTCTTGGAAGCTGCTAGACAGTTAAGATTTAATCATGAAGTTATGTTTGTGCATATAGGTTATTTGCCTATTCCTAAACACTTAGGTGAGATGAAGACTAAGCCTTTGCAACATTCTATAATTGCATTGCGGGGATTGGGTATAATTCCTGATATTGTTATTGGACGAGGAGAAAAACCAATGGATGATCATCGTAAGATGAAAATTGGTTTTACTTGTGGAATTCCTCTGGAAAAAGTATTTTCTAATCCTGATGTGAAGAGTGTTTATAGTATCCCTATAGTTTTCAAAGATCAGAAAATGGATCAAGTTATTTTAGATTTTTTCAAGCTGGAAGGAAAGGAAAATGGAATAACTGAGTGGAAACAATATGTAGATAAAATTAGTTCACTGACTAAAAAAGTGAAAATTGGAATTGTTGGAAAATATTTTGATATTGGTGATTTCAATTTGACAGATTCCTATATTTCTGTGTTGGAAGCTGTTAAGCACGCTGCTTGGAATAATGATGTTCAGCCTGAAATTATTTGGATTGATGCTAAAAAATATGAAGATAATCCTGGTAATCTTGAAGAACTAAAGAACATGGATTGTGTTATTGTTCCTGGAGGATTTGGTAAATCTGGAATTGAGGGAAAAATTTTAACTTCTAAGTATTGTAGAGAAAATAATATTCCTTACTTAGGACTTTGTTTAGGACTACAAATGGCAACAATTGATTTTGCACGTCATGTTTGTGGAATGGAAGGTGCGAATTCAACTGAATTTGATACTGAAACGAAGTTTCCTGTGGTTGCAATTATAGAAGAGCAAAAAGAAATTTTGAAAAAACAAGGTTATGGTGCAACTATGCGATTGGGTGGGTGGAAAGCTATATTGAAAGATGGTAGTTTGGTTCAGAAACTTTATGGTGGTAAAACTGAAATTAAAGAACGTCATCGTCATAGATTTGAAGTCAATCCTAAATTTATTAAACAACTAGAGGAAAAGGGATTAGTGTTTTCAGGTAGGAGTGAAGATGGTGTGTTGATGGAGTTTTTGGAATTGCCTAATCATAAGTTTTTTGTTGCAACTCAAGCACATCCGGAGTTTACTTCAAGGCCAATGCAACCTAATCCGTTATTTGATGGATTGATTAAAGCTGGGTTGGAGTGAAAACTATCTCTGACCATTGTTGGAATGTTTTTTCAGTTAGACCTCGGTACTCTTCTGGAATAGGAAGTGTGTTGTTCAATCCAACGATCTTTATTCCTACTGCTTCGCTGATATCATCGTATAATAATACACAAGTTTTACTACTATCAATTATTTTTTCAGATTCTAGATCTTTTATTATTTTTGATTGTTCTGTTTTCCCAAATACTCTACACACATATGGTCGTCTATCATAAATTTCGCATCTTTTTTGTTCGTCTAGAAATAAACAATATGTTTCTTCTGTTTGTTGTGGTTGGGCACTTAGTTTTTCTTTAATTTCACCCGGTGTTAATCCCTGTATAATATATGCAAATTCTATATACATCATCGGAACTGTGTTAGTACAGCAAGTACCACAGCTATTGCATAAATCTGTTTTAGATTTTAATTTTGATAGCTGTTTTTCTAATTGTCTAGTTTGATATCTTGTTAATGTGTGCATCTGTAGAAAGGTGTTACTGAAGTTTAAATATTGATTAATTCCTCTTCCTAACTTTTACAGCCATTCCGCGATTGAATTGTTGCATTTCTAGGCTAGATAGTTTTGTTGTTCCCAAAGCTAGAGGCTTACCTCTAAATGTTATTACAACTTCTTCACCTGGACGGATTCCCTTAGATGGGAATGCGAATTTTGAGAATAGACTTTTTCCTATTTTTATAAATCCTACAACTTCTTTGTCTTTTACTTGTACTTTCTTTATGTGTTTGCCTAATAGTTTAGCTCCATCAAATGTTGGAACAAATAATCCATCTGAGGGTCTAACTGTTCCTAATAGTTTTCCGTTCTTGCGAACACGACGTATTCTATTTGTTTTTTTAGAAACTTCTAGTTGGAGAGAAGTGAACTTTTTAGAAGCACCGCGACCAAATTGATAATCTAAAATTGTTTTTATTTGTTTAGTTGGTTTACAGCAAGGATATTTTGATCCGCCTGGAGTAATTGATTGTGCAAATGGATAAGTAGAACGCAAACCTAGAGGTACGGATTGCCAAAATGGATGCTTGGATGATTTACCTAGTTTTTTTGCACGAGCTTGAGCATCTATAACTTCTGGTCTGAAGTTGCTTTCGTTACCTGAGTAAAAGAATGCTGAAGATTTAGACATTTTTTCATATGGAATAAACTGGTTTCCATTGTTTTGTAATATTGACTGTAATGCTTCTAGAAGTTTAGGATGTGCACGAGCACGAATTTGTACCAATTCCCACAGTTTGTTAGAATGAATTGCTTGTCTAATTGTTCTGATTTCTCCAATAGTTACATATAGATTGTGTAGAGTTAGGAATTTTTCTTTTTGGTATAGACTGGAGGCTTTAAACTCTTGAACAGTTGTACATGAACAAGCTGGACATGTGCATGGGAATTCTTTTAAATTATCAGCGATTATTGTTCCTTGGGTTGTTAGATATGCTCCTCGCTGAGCTGCTAATGAATACATTGCTGAGTCAAATAAGTCACATCCTAATGCTGTTAAGAACGCGAAAACCATTGGGTGTCCTGCTCCGAAAGCGTGCACGGGAACACTAAATGGTAGATTTGTTTTGCATGTAAGAACTATTTCAGCTAGTTTGGCAAAACGGTACTGCTCCATGTAGGGAACTATTCCACCGATTGAATAAACTAAAGGATCAAACTTGCTCAACTTTTTACAGGCTAACTTCCTTAAATCTAAATGCCGACCTCCCTGTATTGGGCAGTTGAAATTGTTTTTGGCTAATTTAGAAGCTTCCTTTATTCGATTGATTGTTTCATTTAGTTTTTTGCGAGCAATGGATTTATTATCTGAAGGGACTGTGAATACGTCAACAGGTGTGATTATATCTGATTTGATTTTTTTCTGGAACTGAATTATTTTTTTGTTTGGTAGGTCTTTTAATGATCTACTATACATCTGAAATGTTCCTGAGTCGGTGTATATTGGACCATCCCATCCCAATGTTTTATGAAGACCTGATTTGCTAAACTCCTTTCTGGTTTCCTCATTTTTGTTGATTATGTAAGCATTAGTAATTATCAGCTCTACGCCGATTTTTTTCATTATCTCTAGTGGGATTACTTGGCGATTTGGATTGACTACTATTGCTATTGTTGGGGTGGTTATTGAATGGCGGTCGAAAGAAAACTTACCTATACGCCCTAATCCATCTCTATCTATTAGCTCAAACATGAATGTGGTTGGTTACGCTGTAATTTAAATATGTTAGTTTGTTGCATTTCTTTATGTTTAGAAACTGGACAATACTGTCTCCGCGTGGGTATGGGCATTGGGATCTCTTTAGGGATGTTCCTGATCTTGAAAAAAAGAAATTACTAGATGTTGGGGCAGGTACGCATATGGTATATACTGAATGGGGTTATAAGATTGCTCTTATTGATAGATTTGTTGATGGTGGTATGAATGATGATGATGCATATGACAAAGCAACTTCTTATGTTAAGGAAAATACAACAACTCTCGATGAACAATATGGTGGTTGGAATGAGTTTGAACGACAACATGTCCATTCTAAATTAGTAGTCGGTGATGCTAGAGATATCAAATTGCCTAAGGAGAGTTTTGATATTGTCACAGTTGGTTGGTTATTTGATCTCTATAAGGAAAAACCAGATGAACTTCAAAAAATTGTAGATGGCTGTGTTGGTGTTTTGAAACCTAATGGGTTATTTATCGGGGATGTTCCTATGCATCCAATAAAATCTAATATGTGTGGAAGTGCTGTTAGGGGTGTTCTTCCATATGTGATTTGGTTTAGAAATCAGGTTAAACAATACACTGAACTTATAGAAACACATGGTCTTGAGATTGTTGAAAGTGGTCTTGGTTTTATTAAAAATCGGAAGCCACATCATACAACTTTCTATTTTATATCCCAGAAGAAGTAAGTATTCTTAGGTGTTTTTTGTGGATGAACTGGTATTGATAATCAATTCAGGTAAATGTTCTTGGGGTAATTGTCTATTTTGTGGGTGGGGTTGTCGTGAGGCTAGGAAGAAGTCATTGAGAGAACTAAAAGAATTTCTTGATAGTCGATTGAAGCGCCATAAAGGGGTCAAGTGGTTGAAGATTTTTAATTCTGGGAGTTTTTTTGATACTAATCAATTACATAAAGGTTTTAGAAGTTATTGTGTTCGTAAATGTGAACAACTTGGTATTGATAATCTCGTAGTTGAATCGCTTCCACAATTTGTTACTCCAACCAATCTTAAAGATATGAAAAGTAAAAAAGTAAAAGTACATGTTGCAATTGGGTTGGAAATTGCTGATGATAATATTTTGAAGAAATTGGATAAGGGAATAATGAATAAGGAAAATTATATACGGGCTGCTGAGGTTTTGCATGAACACGGATTTTTTTTGCGGACCTATTTAGTGGCTAATCCGCCATATGTAAAAGATGTGCGAAAGAGTTTAGCTGATTCAGTAAAGTTTGCAAACAAATATTCTGATACTGTTGCTGTTTGTAATTTGTATCCACATTCTAATTCTGGACTTTTTAATTTATGGTTGAAAGGTAAGTGGAAGCCGCTTGGTAAAGAAGAATTTGATAAAGCTGTGAAGGGTTTGAAGGTGGAAGTGTTCTTTGATAATTTTGTTTTCAGGCCGCAGTGGCAGCCAGAGAAGCAAGTTAAAATTGTGGGAGCTGGATTGAAACAACTTAAACATCCATACTTCGAGGTTTGGCAAGATTATGTTTCTGGTTTTCATACTATTCCAAAAGGAAAAGATATTATTTTATTTATACCATGTGCGTTTAGGAAACCTTATTGGAATTCTAAGTTGCATAAGGCTATTGTATCAGTAATTCCTAAGAAATTGGAAGAAAGGATTCACTTGGTTGTCCTAAGCAGTCCGGGTGTTGTTCCTATTGAATTGTGTAATAGTTATCCTTTCAATAGTTATGATTGGCCTGAATGGGAAGAAACTAAAGCTGTGAAGAAATCTTATGTGAAAGTTACGCAGTCTCGGGTAGAAAATTATCTAAAATCACATAAATATAAAAAATATTATTGTTATTTTAAACCAAATGCTGAAAGCTATGTTGCTTTGAAAAAAGCTTGCGCTTCGCAAAAAATAAAACTGATTTCATGCACAAATGAAAATGTTTTTGAAAAGGTTAAAAATGTTGGAAATCCACTAACTTTACCTGAATTGTTAGATGGATTGGATAGAAAGTTGAAAGAGATTGAATAAAATGTTTGATAACATTAAATTGTTATTTAAGAAAAAACCTGAACATCCATGTGAGTATTGTGGAAAAGAACAATCACCATACAAACTTGGGGATATTGTTGAATATTATTGTAAAGACCCAGATTGTATAATTGCTAAGGGTGATGATGACAGTAGTCTTTGTTAAAGTTTTCTTGGATATTTTGTTAACTTCTTTATGCCATGTTTTGTTATCAAATACATGTCCTCAATTCTAATTCCCATGCTTGGTAGGTAAACGCCGGGTTCTATTGTTACGACTTGGCCTGTCTTGAGGATGTGGCGAGAACGAGGTTTTAGAGATGGGTTTTCATGCACGCGGGTTCCAACACCATGTCCTAAGCCATGTGGTATTTTATATTTTGCTTTGGTAATTATATCACGGGCGGTTTTGTCAATGATTCTTGCCTTTGCTCGGGGACACATTAATGATGCAGAAGTATCATGAGCATGCTTTACTAAGTTGTATAAGGTTTTTACTTTTTCAGAAGGGCGTAGACAAAACGTGCGAGTCATATCTGCGCATACGCCCTTGTAGCTAGCGCCGATGTCTATAATTACTGTGTCAGTGGGTTTTATTTTGTAGTTAGTTGGGGTAGCGTGGATGTTTTTGAAATTATGTGCACACACAATAGAAGGAAATGCAAACCAAGTTGCTCCGGAAGTTCGCATTGCATACTCTATCTTGGCTGCAAGCATGCGTTCGGTAATTCCTGATTTTAAGTAATATCTAGCTGCTTTGAAACCTATCTCTGTAAATTTAATTGCTTTTCTCATACGTGAAAGCTTTTCGCGTTGAGATAGTTTCTTGATTTTTTTGACTGGTTTTTTCATGATAGAAATTTGATTTGTTGGTATTTAAGTTGTATTTTTATACTACTTTCTTTATTTAGACTTATGAAAGATTGTATATTTTGTAAAATAATCAAAGGTAAAACTCCTCGATGGGTTGTATATGAGGATAAGAAATACCTAGCTATACTGGATTTGTATCCTAACACTAAGGGTATGACTATTGTCATTCCTAAGAAACATATTTCTAGCTATGCCTTTGATATGAAAAATAAAGAATATATTGAACTTTTGTTAGTAGCTAAGAAAGTTGCTAAAAAATTGGACAAAGCTTTAGGTACTCACAGGACTGCTCTTGTGTTGGAAGGGTTGGAAATAGATCATGTTCATGTTAAATTATATCCTGTTCATGGGTTGAAAAAGAAATTTGAAAAACTTGTTCCTGATAAGCAAGTGAAATTTAAAAAATATGCTAAATATATCAGTACTGAATTGGGACCAAGAGCTAGAAAAGATGAACTTGAAAGACTAGTTAAGAAAATTAGAAAAGTTTAAATTGGGGCTTTCGCCCCGGAAATTTTTATTTACTTGGATTTGTTTTTTAAATCTTATTTGTTCAAATTTTCTTGGGTTAATAGAGTCAAACTATCTGGGAACTGGATTCTACCAGAAAATTTTGATCCAATCAAATACTTAACACCACGTTGTGCGCAGAAGTTTGCTAGTTTCTGGTCAATCTCTCCATCAATGATTAAAGAGTCTGCATCAATTTGTTTTAAGGCATTGAACATTTCTGGGACTGGAACTTTTCCAATGACTCCACCTAGTTCATCTAGGAATAATGCTGCACGAGTTCCTGTTAATGATTCTAGCATTTCTTTATAGATTTCCAAACGACGTGGATCAACATTCAATTTCCTAGGAGCTGCTGATCTAGTTCTTGTATCTCTAACTGGTTTGTTATTTGTATCTCGTCTTTCTGGTCGTTTGTTATTGATTGGACGTCTATCGGTTGTTGATTTAGTTCTAGTATCTTTGATTGGTTTTCTGTTTGGTTTGTTTGTGTTTTCAGACAATGTACCAATTGGTTGTTTTTCTCTAATTGCTTTGAAGATTTCTTTTTTGGATAGTTCCTCTACTTCTTTTCCATCTGGTGCGCGGGCTACGAAGTCTATCTCGCTAGTAGCTTGTAGCTCTTTTAGATTTAGATCTCCACCTCTATCGCCGTCTAGGAAGACAGTAACTTCTTTCGATCTTGTCAATTCTGCTATAGCTGGAGGAACGGAGGTGCCTTCCATTGCAATTGAATTTTTTATTCCACAACGAAGTAGGTTGATAACGTCTGCTCGACCTTCCACTATTATTATTTCATCAGAGTTTCTGACTCCAGGTCCTGCTGAAAGTCCTTTGTATTTTATTACTTCAGCTTTTCGAACAGATTCTTTAATTTGTTCTGTTATCTCACCTAGTTCCATTGATCCCTGATCATACATTGCTTCTAGAAGTTCTTTTGCTCGTTCAACTACGTATTTTCGTTTGCTTGCTCGCACGTCTTCTATCTTTTCAATCATTATCTTTGCACTGCATGGACCGACTCGTTCGATTGTTTCAACACATGCTGCTATTAATGCTGTTTCTGATGCATCTAGTGATGAAGGAATTATAATGTATCCGCTTGTTTTTCCATTGATTATTTTTGCATTAACATCAATTCGACCGACTCGACCGGTTTTTTGTAATTCTCTTAAATCCATATCTTGTCCAAGTAATCCTTCAGTTTGACCGAATACAGCTCCGATTATGTCTGGTTTTTCTACTGTTCCATCTGCCTGAAAGTGAGCATAAACTGTATACTTGGATGTAGCTTGTGCTAATTTTCCCATATATATCATCTCCGTTTTTTATTGATGTTTTGTCAAAACATCCTTTCGAGAAAAAGCGTATCTAGTATTTCTTACCCTAACTCAACTTGAATAATCATAATACGAGTCAGCTAAATTAAATAATTCAAATGCTGTGCTTTTCCTCTGAGTTGTTGTAGGTCTGTGAGGTTTATAAGTTCATTGGTCTTGGATCTCTATAATCTTGTTTTTGGATTTAGAACCGCTGATTATGTGGCATGAGCCGTATTTTTTCTTTAGAAGTAATAGAAGTTGCTTATTTGCTTTATCTTCTGTAGCTGGTTTTGTTAAATAAGCATGAATTAAATCTGGAGTTTCTTCTAATCTGGCTTTTTTAGAATTTAAATGGGCACGGACTTTTAGGCGCATATATAGAATTAATCTATTCCACACTTAAACGAATTTGTGGAATGATAATATTGGGGAAGTTTCACCATCAACAGCCGTATCTATAATCGCATATTGTCCGTCACATAAAGCACCTGGATTTACTATATGTTGCCTGTGCTCAAACAATCTAAAGAATGATGTAGTTGTTTCTGGGGAATTGAAATCTATATCATATGATACTGTTCCGGTTTGAGGGTCTTTTCTAATATATTGTGCGTCGTGGTCGTGACCACGTATCATTATTTTGGTATCTCCCATTTTTTTAAAATTTTCTTCGAAGTCTTGTATTGATTCCTGTCTATACCATACCCTGTTTTTATCTTCATCAGAATATTTACCACAAGATCCTGCTAATCCACCATGAACAATAAGTGCCTTCATTTTTCCCATATATGTTTGTAATATCTTACCAAATCTTCCTTTTTTACAATTTCCCTGATCATGAGTTATTCCGTTTTCCCATGCTGCCTTTACTAGTTTTTTTGCCGTTGGTGTTTTGTCCCATTGGTCCTTAATTGCACCAGAAACTATTTCACTTTGCCCCATCGCTAAATCATAATACTTCATTCTTGTTGTTCTTTCACAATATTCATCTACAATTTCTGGATGTTTTTTATAAAACGTTTCTCTTGAGGTTCCTGACACTATTTTCCCTTCCTCAATAGCATAAGAAAGATCGTGATTTCCTACAACAAAATAAGAATCCATACTTTTCATTATTTTTACCATATCTCCTGTTACTAATGTTGGATCATCAAAATCACCTGTAGATATAACACTATCGATTTGAGTGTGTTTGTATACTTTTTGTATAGCTTCCATAATACTTGTGCTGTGTGTATCTCCAATTAGAAGATATTTTACCATAATAGATTATTGATTTTTTGTGGGTATATACTAGATACAAACTGTTTGTGGAAAACCTTAAAGTTCTGAACTTGTTTCTATACAGTTTCCACAGAACCATTTACCATTTAGTTGTTTTAGACTGTCAGAATAGTTTTCACAGGTTTCACAATTGCCTTGTGTTGGTTTTCTATCTATGAATTTTAATGGCTCTTCCATTGGATTGTCTTGTAGGAATTTTTCCCGTAGAATTTCAAAAGATCCTGGAGCTATTTTTAATATTTCTCTATAAGAAACTAAACCAACTAGTTTATCTCCTTCAATAACTGGCATCCGTTTAAATCCAAATTGAAGCATGCGCATAACTACTTTTTCTACTGGTTCTTCTGGTGAGCATGATTGTGTGTTTGGACTCATTATGTCTCTTAGTGTTAATTCAGATGGTAGTTTATTGTGTTGAGAGACTTTGTTTATTATGTCTTCTCTTGTTACAACTCCAGTTGGTTTGCAATCTTTACACATACAACCGTTACAACTTTCACAAATGACGAGTAAGCCTACGTCATTTTTAGCCATTATTGTAGAGCCTTCTTGAACAGACTGCTCTGGTAGAGCTGTTATCACTTGAGTAACCATAATATCTCTGATTATTGGACTTGTCATGGGATTGTATTAGATTCCAATCTTTAAATGGTTATGTGTTTACTGGTTACGGGTTAATCAGTTAATAAAAAATCGTCGAATTTATAAGTGTGTGTCGTCAATATGTTATTTATGAAAGCTGATGTTCTTCGAAGAGAAAATTTGAGTAAGAAAATTGCTGGTGAAATTGTTTTGAGTCAGACTCCTGGAAAGACGATCCAAAAGTGGCGGAATGTCTTTCAAATACCACAGAGAGTGCTCGCTGATGAGATGCATATAATGCCTTCTGTTATTTCTGATTATGAAAATGGACGAAGAAAGAGCCCAGGAATCAGGGTTGTTAAGCGAATTGTAGATGGTATGATAAATCTAGATGAGAAAAGAGGTGGTAAAATTACTAAGGAATTCTCATATTTTCCTGCTAAGACAGTATTATCAGAGGCTGTTTTAGACCTTAAAGAGTTTTCAAAGCCTGTAAAGGTGTCTGAATTTTGTGATCTTATAGGTGCTAATATGAAAGCTAGACATGATTTACGTGATAATGTTCTTTATGGGTATACTGTAGTAGATGCCCCGAAAGCTATACTTGATCTTCCTCCAATGGAGATGGTTAAATTGTATGGATTGACTAGCAACCGAGCTTTGATTTTTGTTGGGGCTAATACTGGTAAATCTTCTATG
>Ga0233437_1002829_pt1 | contig 24827 bp, 21 predicted proteins | sample SI_122_August201_FD_182714 | JGI IMG/M metagenome (GOLD analysis project Ga0233437, IMG submission 182714) | Seawater microbial communities from Saanich Inlet, British Columbia, Canada - SI_122_August2016_200_MG | ecosystem: Environmental > Aquatic > Marine > Inlet | place: Canada: British...
ATTATATGTCGATGGTGGTCTTCTAGCCAAATTACCGATTGAAATGAGAAGAGCTTTGAAAACGGAGTCCTGGCTTTTAAATTTAAGGGTTAATGATACATGGGGTCTCTCTTGAACTAGCCTGATTGGCGATGGAAAATGACTAAAAAACTAAATAAAGATAATAATGAATACAGAGTTATTATGCGGTAAAGAGACGGTTAAATTAAACCTTCCGGACTCAGTAGTTCAATTGGATATGGCACCTGCAGCGGTTTTACCTGATCCTGACGCAGTCGTCTATGAAGCTTTATTAAATCCCATTGAGAGTCCACCCTTACATGAATTGGCCAGGAGCCGAAAAAATGCCTGTATAGTGATTTCCGATATTACGCGACCGGTACCCAATAAAATCATATTACCGCCTTTATTAAAAACACTTGAGGAAAGTGGCATAAAAAGGGAAAATATCACCATCCTTATTGCAACGGGTATGCATCGGCCCAATTTAGGAGAGGAATTGGCGTCCATGGTAGGGCAACACATAATGAGCAATTATAAGATTGTAAACCACGATTGCCGCGATTCAAATGATTATCATAAAGTTGCTGAATTTGAAGGCGCACCCATTGAAATCAACCGGCATTATCTCGATGCGGACCTGAAAATCCTGACCGGTTTGATTGAACCCCATTTTTACGCGGGATACTCTGGTGGACGTAAATCTATTTTGCCGGGGATATCAAGTTATGAAACCATGAAATTTATGCATTCTTTCAAGATTATTGACCAGCTTAAAGACGCGAATTGCAATTTGAATAACAATGTATTTCACGATTATGGAATGCAGGTTTCCAAGTTAGTGGGGGTTGATTTCATCTTAAATGTGGTCCTTAATAAAAAGAGGAAAATTACCGGTCTGTTTGCAGGGCATTATCATCATGCCCATATGGCCGGTTGTAAAATGGTTTACCAACAGGCTGTAGTGCACTTAGAGCAAAAAGCAGATTTGGTTATCACTTCTGCTGGTGGTTACCCACTTGACACTACTTTTTATCAAGTAAGCAAGTGCCTAACTTCCGCCAAAGAGATGCTGAACAAAGGAGGGACCATTGTAGTTGTTTGCGGCTGCCAGGAAGGGTTGGGAAGTGATACATTTAGTGAAATTATGCGGTCCATGGAAACACCAGCAAAGTTCTTTCGTCATCATCGTGATCCTAAAAATTTTGTAATTGATCAGTGGTGCGCTCAAAATATTTTCCAAGCTTTGGATCATAGTGGGAAAATCTATGTTTATTCACCGGGTCTTTCCGTTAAAGATTTGAATCGAATTGGAATTGTGAAGATTGATAATGTTCAGGCAATAATCAATAAGCTTTTACCGTACCATACAAATATTTTTGCTGTACCTGACGGACCGTACGTTGTGGGCAAGGTAAGATAAAAAATGCATTGGGCGTTAATACGATTGGTTTCGGTACAGGATTGATAAGTATCCGAAGTTTCAGGAAGGAGTTGACATCAATACAAATAACGCCATAATATGCCCCCTTTCAACACATATGGCTGGTGCTGAATCAAACATTAAAAATTGCCGAGATTCTTCACTGCTTAGTATAGGGTTTCTTATTGTATTATGAAAAAAATTAGCTAAAAATAGAGGCTATAAAATTCTTTTGTATTTCCTAATTTTAGAGAATCAGAATGATGAAATATCGGAAATGATATAGTTTTTTAATATATTGTTATTATGAAATAAAAAATTTGGTTTAATCAAATTACAGGATTTATAGATATAAATCCAGAGTAGAAATTCAACACTAATAAAAAGGAAGCTGAAGCCCATGAAGATCGAATCAACGAACTCTCTAAGTAATACCACTTATCGCAGAGTAACCGATTGTTTACGGCTGGCCATTGTTAACGGTGAGTTCAAACCCGGACAACGGTTAAAAATGAGTGGTTTAATCGACAAATTTGGGACTAGCCAAATGCCAATTCGAGAGGCACTCCAACAACTCCAAGGGGAGGGCTTGATTACGATTATTCCTCAACGTGGCACCCGTGTGAGATCTATAGATATTCGTTTTATCAGTAATATATATGATATGCGAATTGCCCTTGAGTCACTCTTAATACGAAAAGCTTGTGAGAAAAAAACTTTAGGCTGGATTGATGATTTGAAGAGGGCTCAAGATATTTACGAATCTTTGATTGATAAAAAAAATATTCCAGAACTCATCGAAGCCAATCATCATTTTCATAGAGTCCATAACATAGCAGCCGACAATGAGGAAGCGCTTGAAGAACTTGAACGAACGGAAATGCTCTTAACAGTTTTAAGAACCACCTATGGTTACCATAAAGCGCGTATTCTTCAAGTTAAAATTGAACACCATGAGATGATTAAGTGTTTTGAAAAATGGGATACCGCAAGTGTTTTAGCGATTCATGCCAACCATTGTGAAAATGGTAAGTCTACAATGCTGCAACGGATTTCTGAAAAAATAGGGACTAAAAAAACTAATAATTGATATCGTCGGGTAAAATAATTAGAAATTATGTTCCTTCACCCGGGTTTTTTACTGAAGACTTGAATGGAATTGGTATTCTTAAGACTGATAAGATTCAAGTAATAGTCATTTAGATTTTTCAGATGGGAGAACTCCTTCGGACTCTCATTGTTAGGTGTTCTTAAGGAGTTAAATGATCGCTGTTTTAGCTTAGCATCTCTTTAATTTTAACGATTCCATCCTGGGCATCCCCTGCATAACTATCTGCTCCAATTCTGGCAGCCCAGCGAGGCGTCACAGGAGCGCCACCCACCACAGATTTAATCTTGTCTATTAAACCGGCTATTTTTAGTTCTTTTTCAATTTCAGAAATTATTTCATCCATTTCTCGTTGAATCTTTTCGCTAATTATTGTCGTTTGTTGAATTTTTAGTATTTTTCTTGCTTTATCCTACTCCATTTAAATGATTTTTCTATTTTCACAATTAAACAAGGCATCAAAACAGGGTTTTCAAAATGTCTAAAAATAAGACTTTATTTTCAACCCTCTATACGTTTCCGAGAAGCTCGGATGGAGTTAAATTCAATATCCAACAGTTTAGAAATATTGTATTTGGCTTCTATGCCTTTTGGGTGCCCGGCTAAGGGTTGTAGAGTCCCAATTCTAAGGTCTTCCCTAAGCTCACGCATCGCGACAGCATCATGAATATCTCTGAGAGAGGTACCTAGTTTATCAGCTACATATTGCTTAGCTTCACCAATTTTCATGCCTCGATAAATTTGCATTCGCGCCACTAGATCTCCAGTAGTCCGAATTCCGCCCATTCCTGAGGTCATTGCATGTGTGATAGCTACGCCGGCTGGATCACCGGCGCCAACCTACAACCCATCCAGGTTGGCTATTTCAACCATGGCCTTGGAAGCCATTGAAACTATTTCAGCCGGTTGCGTCTCACAAACTGGCAATGAACCAACGCCTATTCCCATATTACCATGCACCGGTATCTTTGCAACCTCTGTACAAGCCTTGTTATAGGTGATGGATCGGGCAAGATTCCAGGGGAATGATTTGATTGTTTGGGTATTCATCACTGCCCCAAAAATATTTGCGCCGGCTGCTTCTACCATTTTCACCTGCTCATGAGGAAGCATACCTGCCAGTCGCTTCCCATTATGGGTAATTTCACCATGCATTCCCAGCACAAATTCACCCGCCATTCCGATTTCTATATTGATATCTGGATATTTTTCTTTGAGTTTTTCCGTGGCCACCAGAGTTGCTTTAAAATCCGGATCTCCCGATGCACCCACCGTATCAAAGTTTATTCCATCACAGCCAGCTTCATAGAATTCAGAAGCAACGAACACCATGTCGCTTACAGAAAGTTCAATTGCTTCTTCATAGGCTGCTTGAGCCTCCTTCACCTTACCCATAGGCATCAGTTCACTTGGATTCTCAACAGGGCCGTCAGGTTTGGTGTAAAGTCCCAAATTCGGCATAGCGCCATATAACATTGGCGCAATCGTCAAAGATTGGAGTTGTTCGAATTGGGGTATTTCTTCGTGGATAATTGGTTTTACTTGCTTATAGCTGTAATCGATATGTGAAAATTCAATAGAGTCAGCGCCAAAACACCTTTCGTAGATTTGCATGGCTGTTTGGCGATTGGCTAAAATTCCAAGTCTTCTGATTTCAAAAGTTGGCCCATCATATGACATCACCACTTCTCGACCAGATTCTACTCCTGACATTTTGTTGCCAGATTTGCAGATATCAAAAAGATAATCCAATTCATCTTGAGATAAGGGTAAAAGATTACTTTGTGTTACAGCATCCTGGGTCCCGTTTTCCAGTTCCTGTTTTAACTCTACCTCACTGATCTCTACGTGCCAACCATCTCCCATTCGGGAATGAATTTTGGCCATATTATTTCTCCTATAAGATTATTTAAAAATATTAATTTTACTTTTTTCAAATTCAGTTTACTTGTCTCTTCATTATTATTTCTCCCGGGTTTCATGAATTGCTTGTGAAATGCTCAACAAGCCTTTTTCTAATTCATCAATTTTGGGCCAGCCGTAACCGATTCTAAAATATCTTTTTGATTGTTCAAACCAATGACCGGGTCCAACAAAGGTTCCATATGTGTTGTTTAAACAATTATAAAATTCGTCGAGATCAATTTGAATCTCCGGTTTGATTCGCGGGAAACAAACACATCCACCTTTTGGTTCAATCCATTCCATCGAATCTTCTTTATCCATCCAATTTTTTACTAGATTGAAGGCATTTTGGATATTTTTATTATTTTCCGGAAGCCATATATCTTTTTGCGTTAGTACTTCAAAACCGATTGACTCGTCGATAACGCTTCCACATATCCCCATCTGCTCTTTAGCGCATAAAAAAAGATCAAGCAGTTCTTGATTTTGGGTGCTTAACCAACCCACTCGAATACCTGGAATTCCATAAGTTTTAGAAAGGGAAGAAACACTAACTACATTTGGGCTTAAGGAAGCAGCTACCGGTAAAATGCTTCCAAATGTCATTTCACGATAGGTTTCATCTAAAAGTAGATAGCATCCTTTAGATTCGATTATTTTAATAATTTTACTTAATTCGTTTTCTTCTAGCATCACCCCGGTTGGGTTATGAGGATAAGTTAGACTGACATATTTTGTATTTGGTTTAATTAATGTCTCAAGCTGATTAATATCAACGCGAAATTTATTTTCAAATGATTGTTCTATGAAACTGATATTGCATTCAATAGCTTTTGGGGTTTCTATATTGGTAGCATAATTAGGTTTCGCGACTACGATGTGGTCTCCCTTTTCTAGTAGAGAAGTGGCAATGATAAATAACGCGGAAGAAGCACCCGCGGTAACAATAACATTTTCAGCACTCAAATTAGGGAATTCTGTCGCTATAAGGTTTCTTAACTGAGGATTTCCTAAATGATCACCATAGCATAACACTATATTTTCAATGTTTACTCCAAAATCATTTATGGAACGATCTCTGACCGAACTTTCTGTCAAATTAAACTTAATGCGTTCATAACCGTATTGTTCAGGTGACTCTTTTTCGATCGGCATCCTGATATATTTCATTAATTACTCCTTAATCCTAAAATGTAGTTTTTAGTGTATCTGGTACCATACATCTATTTGTGTAAGTACTATATTTGCACGTCTCTTTTTTAGACGCACCCATCACTATAATAAAGCCATAGTCGATATTCAATTTGATACAGCGCAATCGACGTCTCAATTAGATGATAGTGTTCAGAAAGGATTCTCCATTGGTCTGTTTTCTTTCAGTCTAAAATATGTACCAAAAACTGCTTGCTTCTATCTTCTCTTGGATTCGTAAAAAGCTCTTCAGGAGGGACTTCCTCACCGGCCTTAATCTTGACACCATTGACTTCTATGGTCCCGGCGGTAGGTTCTTCCAGGAAATTGATACATCTCAACAAGGTACTTTTTCCGGAACCGGAAGGACCTAAAATAACAATTACTTCTCCTTTTTTTACTTCCAGGTTGATCCCTTGTAACACATGCAAATTAGAGCCAAATACTTTAGGCAGGTTTTCGATCTTAATCATTATTTCACTCATTAGGAAACCCTCCTTTCACCACGTGCCATATGTCTTTCTATTTTTTCCTGATTAGTTTGCAGGATGATGCACATCACCCAGTAAATTAAGGCTGCCATAACCAACATTTCCAATGAAGGAAAATAGCGGCGACCGATTTTAATCGCTCGATAACTGATTTCCCAAACACCCATTAGAGAAACCAGTGATGAATCTTTCACCATCACAATAAATTTATTGGAGACCGGTTCCCTGATACGAGGAACCGGTTTATTAACTATAGTTTAGGAATTAAATCAGCTTTGAAATACTTCATAGAAAGATTGACCAGCGTGCCATCATCATACATGGATTGAATCGCTTCATTTAATTTTTTAAGGAGAGATTCACTATTGGGCCTACTTTTATCTAAAGCAAATGACAGTACTTCGTAAAATGGTGATTTTCCTATTAGCTTAATTGGACATCCACTTCCACATCCTCCTCTAATAGCGTCAAGCACTACAGTCAAAGAAGTAAGTAGAGCATCCAAACGCGCACCATCTCCTAAAACCAGATCTTCAATGGCATTGGCATCAGTGGGGTAAGTTCTTAATTCTTTTGCGTTCCAATTTTGGTAAGTAACAGTTACATTTTCCATTTCCAAGTCACGATGCAGATATCGATCATAAGTTGATTCGGTAGCCATACCAATCACCTTACCCGCCAGATCATTTACTGTTTTGATGCTTGTGTTGTTCTTGTGGATGGCGAATTGAGCCGGAGAGCTGTAATACGTCATACTGAACCAAAGTGCTTTTTTTCTTTCTTTGGTTGGTGTCATGGAACCAACAGAAACATCCCAGCGTTTTCCCCACTTTCCCGCCGTAATCAAATCCCAGTCAGGAGTAACATGCCGGACTTTAACACCCATCCTTTTTCCAGCTTCTATGGCAACACTTATATCAAATCCTTCCAGTTCACCTTGATCATTCAGATAGCTTTGCGGTGCATAGTTGGCATCAGTAGCTACCACAATTTCACCCGCCGCCAGGATCTCTTCCAAAACACTGTCAGCAAAACTGGTATTGGACATAATAATCATAAAACTTATGAAGAATATTCCAAAAGTAGAAAATTTTTTCATTTCGCAGCTCCTTCAATATAGATTGACTCAATATATCAGATCAGTAAAAAAGTATTCTGGTGAAATAAATCCTAATAATCTGAAATTATAAAATTATCAATATCTAATTCATATTGCATTCATATAATGAATTCATTATATGAATGCAATATAAATCACGATAGATTTCATTTTGTCAATTTTATTTTAACAATTTTAAAGTTTACAATTGATTTTTAAATCTATTGCTTTGGTTATTTTACTTAAAAAAGCATTAAACACTGATTTTCGCACTGTTTTTAACCGTCATAACATATAAGAATTTTACAGATATAGTTCTACTTGAATTTTAGATTCAGTTGGCAGTTTTCTAACCATGATATGTTCGTCGGCAACCGATGCCAAGGAACTGCTCGTAAAATAGGATTGTGTGCCCGCCGGGGATAAGTCACGGTTATATTATTGGTATTGACTTTCACCTTTGCTTTTCCTCTGACAAAGTGACGAAATACTTTGGGAGCATCACAGTCTTCGAATCCGCGGAGCTTATCGGCCAGCATGCTGTACAATGTATCCGCAATCATCGTCATGACGACATCAAAGTGTACTTTAGTCAGTATCGGAGATGGTAGTGCATTGAGAGAGAAAAACTTCATACTCTCGGAAATTACGTTCTCGACTCGCCATCGTCTGGAGTAGTTACTTACCAGTAACTCAACAGGAGATTCAAGATCGTTCGAGATCAGAAAAGCCGGATTTTCATGACCATTACCTTTCATGACAATCTGGCGGAGTTCTCCCTGATAGCCTTTGAGTGTAATTAGGGATTCGTAGACATAAGGATTGGGATATTTACGTTTATCATGAGGTATATTGATCCGTTTCCAAGGCTTGAGGCTGCTCACTTGGTCGAGAAGATTTTTCCCACGGCGTCTTAGTGTGATAAACTTGATGCCTTGAGCATTCAATACCGATAGGTTGGTATATGTTGTAAATTTAGAATCAAAGATAAGCGTGGGTTTGACTCCTTTTTGCACCGATTTCCAAAATGATAAAAATTGCAATACCTGATCATCCGCTTCATCCCGACGGATATCCGCTCCGGTATATAGGATCAGTTTTGAATCAGCATCCTGAGCGAAAAGGGTCAAGGCTCCTTTCATACGTTTGTTACGCGCTCCGGCCCAATGTGTCTCCAGTTCCGAATCTTCACCGAAATGAGGAACCATATGGAAGTCAAGATTGATTATGTGCTTGTTGTACAGACCCAGCTTTGAAGCTTGTTTGACGAATCCTTTTTGCAGTCGTAACAAGTGAACCGGATCAAGGCTGTATGAGTAGGTGGACATTGCCGTGCACTTAGGGATCACATTTAAACCGGTAAAGAGTCCCAAACCTGCATCGAAAGAATGATCGCCAGTGTGGGAGTAACGCTCCGTACCTATCAGTTTCAGGGCAAGGAATGACAAAAAGTAATTGAGTGCCGGAATTAATTTGCTCTCCGGTAGCCGAGCTTCTTTCAGTACTTGGTGAATATTTAGTTTTTCAATAAAAGGGGCAAACAGAAAGACTCCACCGATTTCGCAGTCCAGGGATCGCTTTGATAACTGAGATATAGCAATAGGTTCCGAGGAAGCTGGAACTTCAGCACCTTTGGTTGTGATCCCGATTTTCAAACGAGTCCGTCGAGGTAATTTTGGATACCCTTCTTCTGTCAGGATGCGTTCTACGGTTCGAATGGAGATTTCAACGCCATCCTCTGATAGAAGCTGAGTGATTTCTCCAGCTGATAAATGCTGTTCTCGCCAGTTGCAAATTTTGGATCGAGTTACGGAGTCTACCCTCCGCCTTTTGCTTTTATCAGTGGTAGGAGGGGGCTCATTGAAATCAATTTTTTCGTGGATGAACTGGTGTCTAAGCAAATTCACATAACTCTGGGAGTAACCGTATCGGTCTGCAACCGCTTTGGCAGGAAGTCGTTCGACAAATGAAGCTCTTAATGCCTCATAGCGACGTTGCCATTCTGAAGTCGGACGTAAAAAGAAATTTTTATCGTTCATAAATTTCTTATATAATATGACGTTTATAATGTCAATAATAAACATGTTAAAAACTATTATGTTCACTTTTTTAAGAAATCTATAAAGGTACTCATTCATGGTTGAATTCACTGTTTGCATCCTTTTCAATACCTGACGTCGATTATATTAGATAAATCTTCATACAGAAAGGACTATTTTAATAATTATATTAATGCATTTATAATCGTCATACAATATAAATACTCGAATAAGGAAATTGAATTCAAGATAGTATATATAATTGAATTTATTGGATAAATTAAAATTTGGAGATACTAATCTGTGACCGAGTTATTATATGAGTTTGATAGTGCGAAAATCAGTGTTAAAACAATAATTCATCCACATCGATTTGAGATAATTGATTGTATGAAAAATATCTTTAAGAATTAGCCTTTATTTAAATTATGGTAAAAATGATTGTTATGTCGGCAATTTTAAGATAAATAACTTATTTTGAATAAAATAGTGACTCTAAATACCTTAAATATCCTTCCTGAAAACTAATATTCATTATATTATATCAATATTATAAGATCGAATTAGTGAAATTTCGAAACATAATAAAATTAAGAGCCGAATGAAAAAAGAAGAGAATAACACTGTCGAAGAAAAGGCCTATACCGCGATTCGGTTGGCAATATTACAAAGAAAACTAACACCGGGAATGAAAATCCCGACCCAATCATTGTCAAAGGAACTTGGTATAAGCCGAACTCCAGTACGTTGGGCACTGCAACAGTTATCCTCCGAAGGATTTGTCGAGATGAAATCCAACCATGCGGCTCATGTGGTAAAACCATCTGAAAACAAGATTAAAGAGATTTATTATATGCGGGGAATTTTGGAACCTCACGCGATAATTCTCAGCTGTCGCTACGCAAAAAAAAGTGATATTAAAAAATTACGTGAATTTGCTAAGCAGGAGCGCAAAATGTTTCAAACTAGAAATATAGCAGGATATGCTAATGCAAATGAGCAATTTCATTTGGAAATTGCGCGATTGGCTCGGAATCAAACTTTGTATGAAACGATTCAAAAATTTATAACTCAGACGGTTATCATTCTTTCACTATTTGACCGATTTTATGAATTTTCCAAAGAAGAAGAAGTTGCTTATGATAGTGAAAATGAACGTTTGATATCGTATATCGAAAATAAGGACGAGAAAAGAGCTTTTGATGAAATGAAAAACCATATCAGTCATTCATTTGAGGAATTGGCTCTTGATAAACTTGAAGAAATTACAAGTATTTTTACTAACTTACAAAAATAAGTTGATTTCAGTATTATCTGAGTGTTGTCTAATAAGTTGCTCTGAGTTCTAGTAAACCGCCGGAAGGGGCGCCTGCTTTTGTTGAAAAAAGGTCCCCCTTTTTACTTAAAACAGGCGGTTATTCAGTAAATTTATTGAAAAGATCTGTTGTCTTTTTAATGTAGACTTGGTCAGCTTCACTAAGATCTTCATCCCATGATTGTGTAATATCACCAGCCAGGCAAAAGATACATTGCGCGGCAATGGACTTTTCATCATATCTAAGAAGGGAGACACTGTTGCGAATGGAATCAGGAACAGCTTGATCAACAAAGACCACACCCATATGACTGGGATTGATAGATAAAATGTTTTTAGCAGATTTGTTGATGATATTTACTAACCTTAGTTCCTGTAAACCATGAATCATGTTATAGACAATTCTAGGTTGAATGTTTTTACAAAGCCGACTAATGTGATTCGCCGCTTCAGCATCACTGCTTCTTATAGTATTGAGAACAGAATTGATCGTCACCTTTGCCCGATTGGATGACTGGGAATATATATCCTGTATTTGTATTCGGGCCTTGGAATTTCTAGGTAGGGTCCGGTCAATGGTCCTAAGTAAAAAATTTTTCAAAAAAGATAGCATGTTGATCAGGGAAATTCGATCACCGGATGTTACTAAAATTCCTCGATTAACGATTTGGAAAAAATCCAGGGTATTAAATGAGGTCCCGGCCCCCAAATCAAGTATGATATATTCAGCGGAAAGATTTTGGATTTCTTTGATGATATTCTGTTTGCCGGCATAACTAATATTAGCTAAAAATGGCGTTGTTCCGTCACCCGGGATAAATTTGAGATGGGGCCATTCTGTCTGAACACAAAGGCTTTCAAAAGGGAGTTTTGGATTGTGAACATAATCTCCAATTCCTCTGTTTTCATTTTGTAAGCCTAACATTAAATGAAGATTTGATCCGCCTAAATCCAGATCAATAACAATGGTCGAATGACCAAGCTGAGCAAGTGCAATTGATAAATTGGCTGCAATTAAACTTTTTCCAATACCGCCTTTACCACCAGCGATAGGGATAATTTTAGTTTCATTCCTCATCATCTGTCATTGCTATATGGTAAACATTATTTGTCACTGATGTCCATTAGTTTGGTTTTGGCTATTGCCATATTTGAATTAAGCTCATACTGCAAATCACTTTAGCAGACTTTAGCAGATAATAATTTTCCTGTCGATATGTAGGTTGTGAATTTAAAATGGGCAGAATGTACTATTAAAGCAAACGTCATAGGAGGGCAATAAGAAAAGATCCAGGCAGTTACATTTTTTTTAAAATCAGCGTTATATCAGTACCATGATTGCTTTCATCTTCTGTAGCTTCGTGGGACTTGATTTTGATTTTTCCGCCATAGGCAGTAACAAAACCTTTTATCAGTGGCATCCCAAACCCGGTGCCTTTTTCTCCATCTGTACCCGCTCGACTACTTCCTTTGCCAACTATGAATAAATTATTAAGAATTGCGGAAGACATTCCAATACCAAAATCTCTAATGGTCACAGCTACCTTGTTGCCATCGGTTTTAGTGATTACTTCAATTCTTGATTGAGGAGGTGAAAATTTAATGGCATTGGTAAAAATATTGTTCAAAACAGAATTGATGAAAGTTGTTTTTTCTGCCTGCACATCCAGGTTTTCATCAACTTTTAAAAGGTAGTCAATTTCCTTATTTATAAATTTTTGTTGTAATATGAGGCAGGATTCTTCAATAGCGTCTTTAAGATTTACCTTGGTAAGTGTGAGGTGTTGCTCTTTTTCTTCCAGGTATCGAAGTTCTCTGATAATTTGAATGATGTTTAATCCATGTTTTGTTAGTTTTATCAATCTGTCGCGGCGAGATGTCAGCCAATAATCAGTTTTTTTCAGTGACAGAGATAATGTGGATGCAATTGCTCCCAGTGGGTTAACCAGGTCATGGCAAAGTACATGTAATAACTCTTTCTGTTCGGTATTTTTTTTTATGAGCAATTCTTTGGTCTGCTTTAACTCCAGATGTGTATTCACCCTGGCTATTAGTTCAATCTGGTTACATGGTTTTACTACATAATCAACGGCCCCACTTTCAAATCCTTTTTTTATTTTTTCCGGTTGGTTTAGAGACGTTAAAAAAATGATTGGGATGTGATTGGTTGCATCAGATTTTTTTAAGTGATTGGATAATTCAAAGCCATCCATTCGTGGCATCTCAACATCCAGCAATATTAAATCGGGTTGACACTCCTGGATTTTTGCTAAGGCATCAATACCATCCTCGGCAAAATCAACACTATACCCCTGTTCTTTGAGCATATTTCCAACGGTCAATCGCATCGACTTACTGTCGTCAACAATTAAAATATAAGGTTCTTTGTTTTTGGCGGTCATGAGATTTTTTTAAATTATGAAAGATAAAACATTACATCAACAAGTAGTGTAACGTAGATTTAATTTGGATTCAAGAACTTAAATTCATAAATTGTAAATTGTTCTGGTTTTTCCTACTTTTGGATCAGCCTTGTTAAAATTATTTATATATGATAATTTTAGTCCTAGTTAAAAAGTCAAATATGATAGAAACTAAGAGAAATTCCTTGCGATAAAACGAATCATTGATCATTAGGGGCTAAATTGAGTAATAAACAAAAGCGTCAAAAGCCTTCCCGGGAGAAAAAATTATCTAATAAAAAGGCTCAGAAAAAGTATAAATCAATAGATGCCGGGAAAAAGATACAGAAATCAAAAATAAAAAAATGGCAGCACCCTAATTGGTATTTGGTCGGGTTAGCAGCAGTAGGAATGGCACTTACTGGGTATCTGGTGTTAACCGGTTGGTTCGGTAAACCAGTAATTTATTGTGCTGATGGCAGTGCCTGCGATGTTGTTCAACAAAGCAGATGGGGGACTTTTCTGAGTATTCCTACCGCACTGTTAGGCTTTGTCAGTTATGCTATGCTTTTGTTTATCGGTGTCCGGATTCGAAATACAATATCACAGTGGAAATCAGCTCTTGTTATTTCAATGGTAGGGGTAGGTTATAGTTTTTACCTTTTTACCGTGTCTGTGATTCAAATTGAGGCTGTTTGTGTTTACTGCATCACGTCATTAATCATCATGCTCAGTATTTTTGTGTTAACCGTTGTTCAGCGTCCAAAGGTGATGGCCGGTTTCAATTTTTCAACCTGGATGGGACAAATAGCTATTTTTACCATTATCTTTGTGGGGGGAATGCATCTTCATTACAGCGGTGTTTTTGATCCGGCGGCAGGACCGGAAGATCCTTATTTAAAAGGTTTAACTGATCACCTGATCCAGGAAAAAGCGATGATGTATGGTGCTTATTGGTGACCCTCCTGCGTGGAGCAGAAGGATCTGTTCGAAGCATCAGCCAAACGACTTCCATATGTAGAGTGCTCTCCTGACGGACGTTCCGGGTCGAAAGCATCAGTATGTATTGAGAATGACATTAATTCCTATCCAACCTGGATTATCAGGGACCGAAAGTATAAAGGCGTACAAACGCCAAAACGTTTAGCTATTATTTCCGGTTATTCCGGACTTAAATAGGTTTTGTTGGCAAAATTATTCTTCCGCTATAGCGGCTAATTCAAATTGATTGACCAGTTCCTCAAACTGAGAAGATATTTTTGTCAAACCATCTGACTCAGATACCTGTTCAGATGTTTTGGCGGCTTTCCCTGTATTGGTTTGTATATTTGTGATTTTAGTGGCGATATTTTCAGCTGCACCCGCACTCTGTTATTAACAAAATTCCAAAAGTAATTTTCATTTTAATCGTCTTAAGCATGATGTCTCTTTTATAGGTATTTAAAATGTACTATTATGCTTACTTGAAGCTGGAAATTGAATGCTTTAGTAAAAAACCATTATCAAATGAGATATTGATCGTCCATGTTTTTATAATAAGTGCCAATGATTTTTGAAAAGTTTTTTTATATTTGACCGTTGCTAATAATTGAAACCTTTTTCATCAATGATCATTACAAATTATAGAAATATATATTGTAATTATGGCAATAGGGAACTAGATTAAAGTTTAGTATTTCAGGGTCGGGTTAACTAATAACCGATATTACAGTAACATGGAAATTGAAAAAAATTTTGTTGGTTAGACAAATCATTAATTCTGTTAAAGTTTTAGACTACTTATCCTCAATAACTACAATGGTTTATTATGACTAAGAAGAAAAAGATATTCGGTATATTTATAAAAGCCTTAATGGTAATTGTACCTATCGCGATTGGAATTGTCGCTTTCCAGATAATGTCCAAGAGTAAAAAACCTCCTAAACAAAAAGAAGTCGTCATCGATATTCCTAGTGTCAGAGTAATGCCTGTAAAACCAATGGAAGTCGTACCGAGGGTGCTTGGTTACGGTACCGCGGAGCCCATTCGCACCTGGAAAGCCTCCGCGCAGGTCAGTGGAAGAATCATATTCACCCATCAACAGCTTCAAAAAGGGAGTATCATTAAGCAGGGAGCTGAAGTGTTGAAAATTGATCCGACTGAATACCTCATTAATTTGACCAAGATTAAAGCCAATATCCAAAATTTCAAGGTACAGATCGCACAAAAGGATGTTGAGAAGAAAAATCATCTGAAACTGCTGGATCTCCAAAAAGCTGAACTAAAATTTAAACAAAAAGAAGCCAAACGACAGCTTGAACTCTATAAGAAAAAAATTACTTCTAAAACCGCTTATGAAATGCAACTACAAGGGGTTATTTCCCAGGAAGTTCAAGTTCAGAATATTAATAACTCTTTGAACCTGCTACCGATTCAAATTGAATTATTACAGACACAACTGGAACAAGCCCAGAGTGATTTGGAAAGTGCCAAACTGAAACTTTCCTATACTACTTTAACAGCGCCTTTTGACATGCAAATTGCGTTTGTTAATAATAAATTATCTGAATATGTGCAGGCAGGGCAGACGATATTGGAAGCCAATGATATTTCAGAAACTGAAATTGAAGCCCAATTTGTACAAAAGGCCATGAAGCCGATTTTTCTTTCTGTAAAGAACCGGTCAGGTGTTTTGAATGCAGAAACAATTTCTATCGGTGAGGCTCTGGGGATTAGCGCAAAAGTGCGTTTGAGTGGTTCAATGATTGGAGAAGTTGAATGGAAAGCTTCTTTTAATCGCCGCAGTGATACACTGGATACAGAAACCAGAACCATCGGGTTAATTGTCAGTGTCAAAAATAAGTTGCAGAATGACGAGCCTTCACGGCGGGGTCGATTATTATTAAAAGGGGCATATTGTGAAGTGGAATTAAAAGGACAAGTTCAAAAAGACATGATTGTTATCCCCAGAAGTGCGCTACACCCCGGAAACATTGTCTTATTATTAGACTCTGAACAAAAACTAATCAAAACGCCAGTTGAGGTGCTTTATTCCATGAGTGATTTTGCGGTCATCAAAAGCGGCTTGAAATCAGGCGATATAGTGATTCTTTCTGACATAGTACCGGCTGTCAACGGAATGAAAGTGGACCCGACTGTTGATAATGTTAGTTTTGAAAGGTTAGTTGCCGATGCCAGGGGAGATTTGCTATGATAAGATTCTTTACAGAGCATCCAACGGCCGCAAATTTATTAATGATTGTATTTTTAATTTTAGGTGTTTATTCATTACCTGATTTGAAACGCGAAACTTTTCCACCGTTTATTCCAAGTAAAGTACAGGTAAGGGTTATATATCCGGGGGCAACAGCGGAAGAAGTTGAAGAGGCTATTGTGCAACGATTGGAAGATGCTTTAATCGGTATTGAAAATGTTGAAAGATCACTGGCAAAAGCCACAGAAGGATTAGGTTATGTCGTTTTGGAAATGGATGAGGATTCCGGTGATATTAAAGAGCTGCTCGATGATGTTCGAACGGAAGTAGCCGCTATTACGAATTTTCCGGAAGATGCCCGTGATCCGGTTATAACTGAAATGAGTAAGAGTAGCCGGATCGTTTCTATCGCTGTTACCGGGCCCATGAGTACCACTGATCTTAAAGATTATTCCGAAGGTTTGAGGCGCAAACTTCAACGCTTACCAGATGTATCGATTGTCAAAATTTCCGGTTTTTCCGATCGGCAAATTCGGATTCAACTCTCCTCGGAGATGCTGTTGAAATTCGGATTGAGTATCAATGATGTTGCTAACAAGATTACTAAACAGAGTATCAACCGCCCCATCGGGAGCATTGAGACTTTAGATAAAGAGATACTACTTCGATTTAATGATCAGAGACGTTTACCAGGGGATTACGAAGATATTATTGTTCTGGGTGGACGTAAAGGCGCGGAAATTCGTTTGGGGGATATTGCAACCATAGAGGAACGCTTTGAAAAGGATGAAATCAAAACACTATTTAATAATAAGAGGGCTAGTATTATTGAGGTTGAAAGGACAGATGCCGAAGATGGTGTAGAAGTTGTTAATGCTGTAAAAAAGTTTGTAAAGGAGCAACAACCTAAGGCACCCCCTGGCGTTAAACTAACCATTACAGGGGATTTAGCTTCCATCATCCAGGATCGTTTGGATTTATTGATTAAAAATGGTTGGCAAGGTCTATTATTGGTCTTCTTCTCTCTTTGGGTTTTTTTTAGTTTTGGATTGTCATTTTGGGTGACGATGGGTTTACCGGTTTCTTTTGCCGGTGCTGTTTTTGTTATGCATCAGTTTGGTTATTCATTGAATATGATGACCACCATGGCATTAATTATTACCCTGGGATTATTAATGGATGATGCCATCGTTATCGCCGAAAACATCGCTGCTCACTTGCAACGTGGGAAATCGGCTTTGAAAGCGGCGATTAATGGTGTAATGGAAGTAAGAGTCGGAATTATCTCATCTTTTCTGACCACGGCTTGTGTATTTGTTCCTTTAATGTTTATTGAGGGACGTATGGGGCGTGTTTTAAAAGTAATACCCTTTGTTCTTATTGCTGTTTTGGCGGTTAGCTTAATAGAGGCTTTTTTTATTCTTCCTAGTCATCTTTCCCATGCTATGAAAAACCATAAATTGGACAATCCGGGGAAATTAAAATCTGCTTTGAATAACGGAATAGAATGGTTCAAAGATGTCGTACTGGGAAAAACGGTTGACGCGGCTGTTAGGTATCGATATTTAACCACCGGGATAATAGTAGCGGTATTCGTAATTTCATTAGGAACCTTTAGTGCCGGATGGCTGAAGTTTATCAGTTTTCCGGAAGTTGAAGATGATTCCATTCAGGCCAGAATTTATTTACCGCCTGGGACACCATTGAGCCATACTGAGAAAGTCGTTAAACAGGTGTTAGTTGGTTTAAGTAAAACCGATGAATACTATACCCCTATGCAAAAGGGTCAAAAAAAATTGGTTGAGCAAATACAGGTTTCCTTCGCCACCAATTCAGATGTTAGTGAAAATGGCGCAAATCTGGCCACTGTTTATGTGGATCTTTTATCCAGTGAATATAGGAAGGGAAACGTTGATGACATTTTGACCAGATGGCGGATGGACACAGGAAAAGTGACAGATGTTATTAGTCTCAAATTTGCTAAACCATCAATGGGACCGGCAGGTAATGCGATTGAAATTGAATTAAGAGGGGATCAATTTAAAAAACTGGAATTAGTATCTGCTGAAATTGAGGATTATCTATATCAATTCGATGGTGTATATGACCTATATTCTGACCTTCGTCTCGGAAAACAGGAAATTCAGATGAAACTCAAAAAAGGTGCTTCAGTTTTGGGTATGGATGCGAGTGCTATCGCTAGTCAGTTAAGTACTGCTTTTCAGGGTCTTACCACCATGGAAGTTCAGGTAGGGCGTAATTCTTATGAAATTGATGTGCGTTTGGAACCCAAAAGTAAAAATAGTCTTTCAGATTTGGATCAATTTAAAATTGTGGGTAGTAAAGGTGAAAAAATTCCCTTAGAAAATATTGTCTCACTGAAAAATAACCGGGGTTATTCAACGATCAATCACGTGGATGGCAAACGTACCATTACGCTTTATGGCAGCATTAATGCCCAGGTGGCCAATGGCAATGAAATAATGAATCGCTTTAAAAAAGAGTTTATACCGAATCTTAAAGCCAGGCATCCAGATGTTGAAGTTTTTCTGGGAGGCGCGTCAAAGAATACATCTCAAACAGGTGCTTCAATGGCCCGTTCCCTAGTAATCGGTTTATTGGGTATTTTCATATTACTGAGTTTTCAATTCCGAAGTTATACCGAACCTATTGTGGTAATGCTGGCCATTCCCTTTTCCCTGATTGGGGTTATTTGGGGGCATATCGCCCTGGGGCTTCCCATGTCCATGCTTAGCATGCTGGGTTATATTTCCTTAGCCGGTATTGTCGTCAACGATTCAATTTTATTGGTTGAGTTCATTAAAAACGGCAGGAGTAGTGGTAAGACTATTGTTGAAGCCAGTTGCAATGCCAGTAGAATGCGCTTTCGAGCCATTCTATTAACCTCAGTTACCACGATCCTGGGTTTGTTACCCCTGCTTAGTGAAACCAGTTTGCAGGCACAATTATTAGTCCCTATCGCAGCCAGTATTGCCTTCGGGATGTTAGCTTCAACGATACTGGTTTTAATTGGTATTCCCAGTTTTTATTCTATCCTGGGCGATATCGGTTTGATTAAGGAAGTTGCTAAGAAATAATTCTTAAAAGGCACAACGGAGGATCTCTTGGTTAGGCCAAAAGATCCTTCGCCGTAAGTTCCGCTGGGATGACAATTATAATCTGAAGTTAAAAACTAAAAGATGTTAATAGTGCCAGTTTATCCCTGACTATATTTTCGCCATATTGTGTGTATTGATCTCCTGCCATATGTTGCCAGGTGCAAAGCATGGTCCAGTTATCGGCGGGACTATATGATAACTGAGTAGAAATATTAGAACTTTGATCATCCAGGTTTCCCAACCAGGCAATAGATGGCGTGAAATAGAGCCAGTTGAATGGTTCTTTAACGCTGACCTTAACATAACCATAGTTTTGATTGATGGTCTTTTTTTGCTGTATCTGAGACAAATAGGGTAGTGCTTTGGTACCAGGATTGTCTTCAATGGCTTCATAAATTATCTTGGATTCTTCTTTTGTAAAACCTTCCGAATCAGAGTAAACTTCAGCGATCCAGGTCACATCAGTATCTGTTAGATAACGCAACCCCAACAAGGCTTCATTTTGATTGTAATCTTCATATCTTGAAGTCACATACTCACCATGAATTTCAAAATTAACCGATATATTCGTAGCAAAATCAATTCCCCATTGGGTTATTTTCTCCTGATCCCAGTTTACGGCATAGATATCAATATCTGTTGTACCAATCAATCCATATAATTTCAAACCCCAAACATCGTCCTCTTCTACACCGGATTGATATTCATCATTTAGGTCTTCACGTATGGGAAGGTATACCAGATTTACAGAGGTTGTTTCGAATCCGGCTAAAGCCCCTGTAATCCAGATTCCTTGTGTTGTCCATAATCCTTCGCGACTGGCTTCTGGATCTTCCGGATTTTTTGTTCTTTCCATTAAAGCCACCGGATTAAAAGCATATCCTTTTCCCCATCGTAACAATCTTTTCCCAATTTCTAAGTTATGGGGTTCAAGCTCTGCCAATTGCCAGTAAGCCTCCTGCAAAACTGAATCATCCGCATCATTTTCCGGAATACTGGACCTGAAAGCATTGATTTCTCCAATTAGAAAAAACCGAGACCAATCCCAATCCCATCTGCTTTCTAAGCCAAGGATCAGTTCATAGTCCTGGGAATCCGCTTTATCATTTTCTACTTTTTTTGGATAAATAACAGAATCTTTATTATAAATTTTATTGGTGGCCTCGAAAGAAACAAATCCCTTCCATTCCCATATTTTTTTAGTGAATTCATCAACTTCAAAAGAATAGAGATCTTCATCCTGGGAAAATCCTGTCGTTTGAAAACCTGTAATTAGCAGGAGTAGTAACAGCGTTTTCTGAAAGTGTCTTATTGTCATAATTCTTAATTCCTATCGCCGAAATCAGGGTACACGTAACAAAAAAAGTACATGTCCCCCGGATTTCAAATATTTATCTCAAAGATTCAATTCGGCTCATATAATCTGTTGTAAAAACTTCCGCTGCTAATTCACGGGGTTTCATTTTAGCAAAGATGATGATAGATTTATATCCTTTATATAGCGGACTATCGGTTTCAACAACAGCTGGCCTTTTGATCCCCTGTCCAAAATCGGTAATTTTTTTGAAATAGATTGTTTTTATCAATAACCCGGAAACGGTAATAGCACGAATCAGTATTGGTGACTTCAGTTTTGGATCGATCAGCATTTCAAGTTTATCATACGCCACGGCACCTGTCTTTGCTTTTAAATCCAATTGTAATAATTGACTACCGGATGGCCCTTTTTGATCAGTTTTACTGATTTTTACCGCATTGTATTCCGCCTGATAATCAACCCGAAGGATGTCTGAATTGTTAAATATCCCTCCAGTGACCGATTGAAGCGAAGTAATACGCAGAGCCCTTCCGACATTTGGGATATACAGCCACATATTTTCACCTACCCTTAGGGTTGCCCGTCCTTTTTCCGAAGCAGGAGAAAGAAACAGGGCTGCTACTTTTTCTTTATCTTGTTTAACTGTATACAGGACAAACTCTTTTTTACTGCCGTCCGGTTCTATATTGATAAGTTTTCGGTAAGACTCATATTGTGGCGGATTTAGGTTACGATCAATGGTTTCCAGCCATTCCTGTGCTGTTCCCTGCGCCCATAAATTCATAGGTAGCAACATTAGGATAATGAGTCCGCCCACACCTACCAATTTCCCGAGGGCTTGTTGAATAAATTGTTTCATGGTAACTCCTTAAGTTTATGATTCTTAATTAAAAATGTCTCAATGCGTCCACAGGCTCCAGTTTTGAAGCCTTAACAGCCGGTTGTAAACTTGCCAGGGCTGATATTGCGATCACAATTAAGGCAGTGGTAATCACTTCTGAAATAGCGATAGAAGGCTCTAAAACTAAGGTGTCTTGTTTTCCAAAAGAGACGATCAGTTTTTGCCAGTTTAAATATTGAATGATTCCCAGGCTAACAAAGCTTCCGACGACCGCACCGAAAAGACCTAAGAAAAAACCTTCCATTAAGAAAAGTGACCAGATCTTTCCGGGGCTGGTACCTATCGCTGCAATGGTTCCTATTTCCCGTATCCGCTCATAAACTGCCATTAACATAACATTCATAATGGAAACTAAGACAATGGCAATCAGAATGACTTTAACAAACATTGTCAGCAGGTCAATAATTTTTGCAATATTAGAAAATGGAGATAGTTTTTCCCAGGTATGGGTTTCAAAGACCGGTTTATCTTTTTTATTTTTGAATTCAGATAATTGCTTTTTAAGTTTAGCAAAAGCCGGCTCCATTGAATCAAAACTTTTAAGCCTGATGGCTACTTCATTGACTTCACCCTTTTTAATTCGTAAGAGTTGGTAGGCATCTGCAATATTCAAATAACCATCTCTGCCACCAGGGCCAGTCATCGCACCAATAATCCCGCTAACAGTTAATGGGACGCCGTTTACCGAGCCATCTTTATTGGTTGCCACTAAAACAACCTGCGCTCCTATTTTAAGTTTCATTCCTTTGGCCAGGGTTTCCGGAATCCAGATTTCTCCTTTTTTCAGTGTTGCTTTTGTTCCGTTATCCGGACCGGTAACACGTTGTTTAAGCAATGGAACACTATTTAATTCCTGTTCAGGATCAATCCCATTAACACGAATATTGGAAGTTTCGGTAAAACTACTCAACATACCTCCAAATTTTAAGCGACCGGAGTAAGCTACAATCGATTCATTATTTTCAAGCACTTCATTCAATTTTGTCATTTGTTTAGAAGTGAGATTTAAATTTAGAGGGGAATTATCGATTGAAGCGACATATCCTTTTCTATGAACTTGCAAATGTCCGAGCATAGAATCTGTTATTTGCCCAACCATCAACTGTTTAAAAGAACCCGCAATGGCAATAAATAATAAAACGGCAGCTATTCCGATAATGACTAGCATTGAAGTTAACATGGTCCGACGCGAATATCGCAGTAAATTCCGGTAGGCGATTTTGGCAACTTTCATCATTTTGTTCTCCTGTCTTCACGGTTTTTAATCATACCATCTTCTAATGTATAAATGATTTCAGCTTCACCTATAATTTTGGGATCATGGGTTGAAAAAACAAAAGTCGTATTAAATTGATTTTTCATTTCCTTCATCAGATTAATAATTTTATAAGCGGTATCATGATCAAGATTGGCGGTAGGTTCATCTGCAATAACAAGTTTTGGCTGTGTAATGAGTGCTCTGGCTACCGCTACCCTTTGCATTTGTCCACCCGATATTTGGGAAGGTCGCTTATCTTTTTGATCTATTACACCCACAGCATCCAATAGTTTTAAAATTCGATCTTTATGCTTTGCACTACTTTCATTTTTAACCATTAACAACGGATATTCGACATTTTCATAAACGGATAAAACGGGGATTAAATTAAAATTCTGGAAAACAAACCCCAGATGTTGTCCTCTAAAATCAGCCCGTTGCTTGTTATTTAGTTCTCCAACTTCCTGATTAACAACCTTAATAGAACCTGAAGTTGGTTGGTCCAGACAACCAACTAAATTCAGGATCGTAGATTTACCACTTCCTGATGGACCGACAATCGACACAAAAGTTCCTGCTTCAATATCAAGGGAAACGTCTTTTAATGCAGAAATCGTAACCTCTCCCATTTGGTAGATCTTATTGAGATGATTAACTTCAACTAAAGACATGGATTTCCTCCTAGAAAAATAAAAAAGTGATTTAGACTATCACAATTCGTTATTAAAAAAGACCAACTGTTTTTTATGGCAAGCGATCATATATTAGCTCTGTAACCAAGATAACCTTTACTATCTGCCATCCTGACGATAGCGAATGATCGCTATCAATGCCATTCACTATAAAAGCTGTAAAAATAAATCAATACGGTATCTTTTCTGAAAATAAATTCACTATAATTTACCAATGTGAAGAAATTATGAAGAAAATATGTATAATTAATGAGTATCTTTAATAAATGTTTTATAAGAAATAATTGATACTGCCAGCCATAACACCATTCGGAATGTTAAAGCATAAAAAGTTCTCACTTCGTAAGCGCCACCCTGTCCAACATAGAAACTAAAAATGATTAAAATAATTGTGATTGATAATGTTAATAATACTGAAACTGGAATAGTCCATTTTTTGCCTTTCCATAAACCTAAGCCTGTCAATATATAAACAAACCCTGACAATAAGTTAAACCAGACCACAAATTCAACGTAATCCCCGGCAAATTTTTGAATGACTTTATTAGAGAATATGACCACACTACCTGAAATGACAGTCATGATACCGAAAATGGTCACTATTATCGAAAACAATCTGATTAAAACCACTTTAAACCTCAATCATTTTAAATATTTCAGAAGACTAAAAGAAAAACGCCTGTTTTCTTTTAGTCTTCTGAAATGTGGTGAATGACACTTAAATCACAAAACATTCCCTACATTTCCTGCTACACAGCATGTATTATGCCATTGTTGTAATGAACTGATTTAATAGCATAAAAAAAGTTTAGAGAGTTGCTGTTTATTTATTAATGCAATAGAACGTTGCATTTGTTGCAAGGTGCATGGTATTTGCGACGTTTTTTGTTTTAGGCAAAGTAAATATAATCTTAACATGATGATTTGGTTAAAGCTACCATTGTTTGGGGGGGGGGGTGGTTGATACGCGTTGATGAAACTTAATCAATCCGGTGTGAGAGAATTCCGCGCCCACGGTCAGAGTTCGGGAGAAAAAAATAAATTTTCAGAGAGCCAATAATTCCATATGGATTGTATTTACTTTAAAAAAAGGTTAGAGATATAGACGAACAAAATTTTTAGTATTGATATATAAAAAATCTCTGTCCTTAAATACAGGCAACAAACTGGCCAAACAAAAAGTATATATGGATTCAGCCCAAAAAGGAGTAATAAGTAATGCCTTAATCGGAAAGGTAAAAGACCAGTTCCTTTTGAATTGGCAAGGCAACCATGGCATTAAACATTGGGCCAGAGTGTACGATATCGGAATGCACTTAGCTGAAACTTATGATGTCAATCAACAGGTTATTCAACTCTTTGCTTTGTTCCAT
>Ga0233437_1002830_pt1 | contig 24824 bp, 22 predicted proteins | sample SI_122_August201_FD_182714 | JGI IMG/M metagenome (GOLD analysis project Ga0233437, IMG submission 182714) | Seawater microbial communities from Saanich Inlet, British Columbia, Canada - SI_122_August2016_200_MG | ecosystem: Environmental > Aquatic > Marine > Inlet | place: Canada: British...
TCCTTTTTGTTTTGCCCCAACAATAATCTTTGTTCAATAATCTGTTTGTTTTTTATAGTAGTGTCGATTAAAAAATTTAGTGATAATGCAATTCCTGTCATGGTATTACCTAAGAGCATGCCCAGAAGCGGGATGGCGTATCTGGCTTCATACCAGGGAGTAGTTTCAATGATAAAATAAAGCGTTAGAATCGTTAGCAAAAAGGACGATACAAACATAGAAAAAGAAGAAATAAAAAAATATTTAACCCCTTTCATTTTTCTTTTTTGCCGTGCATTTATCTCTCTGGCACCAATAAACAGCATTACGAGGGAAATCAAAATAATTAAAATCATATTATTTTGGGTAAAAATAAATTTTAAGATATATCCGATAGACATTAATTGGACAGTTGTTCTAATGGCAGATACCAGAAGCTGCTTTTCTATTTTTAGCCTTCCCAAAAAGCTGAATACAGAGAGGAAAATAATCAGTGAAGATCCTAACAACAAATCATAATAGCTTAAAGATACGATATCCATAACTTATATTATTTCTATAACCTTATTTGTAGTTAATTTGATAGCACGATCACTCACCCGTTCTATTTGATTGAGATCATGACTCACCCAGATAACAGGCAAATTTGAATTGGTTTTGAGGGATAAAATATAATCTTCGAGTATTTTTGTATTATTATCGTCCAGAGCTGAGGTTGGTTCATCCAATAGCAACACTTCCGGTGTATTATGGTTGAGTAATCTCAATAGCGCCAGTCGTTGACGCTCTCCAGTGGATAGTTCAACAACCGGTTTTGATAAGATAGATTTTTGTAAGTGCAATTTTTCTAAATTAAGACTATTTCTTGAAATGAAATGATCTTTAACAATGTCAAACCACCAAAGGCTTTCTGCCGCCAGATAAGATATCATGCTTCGCCAAACTGTGGGATCATATTGATAGGAGTCTAGATCGTTAAATGTTATGATACCCGGACTTTCCTCAAGGTCAGCAATCACTCTTAACAATCTGGTTTTACCGATTCCCGAATCACCCATAATGCCTAAACAATGACCCGGTTGAACTTTAAAGGATATTGGGTAATTTAAATTATCCAAAAAAACATTCTTGATACTAATCATTGTTTGATATCAGTTAGTATTAAGCGAACCGTGACCATTGCTCTATCATATCAGTAAATATATTTTTCGCTATGGTAATTTTTTTGATGTAACAGTATTCATTTGTTTTGTGGGCAAGTTGAGGTTCTCCAGGACCGAGGATAATCGTAGGTGGGTGATTTAGTCCTTCTTTTAAATACGATGCATCAGTCCCGTAGGTGATTATAGACGGTTGGATAGATATATTCAATTGATTTGATAAACGCTTAAAAATGAGTTTAATCCAGGAATTATCAGGGTCAGTATAGATAGAAGGAACGTTTTCGATGGTTTCCAGAATAGTATCCTGTTCAAATAGTGATTTTAATTGCTTTATGATTAACCGGTGGTCTTGTTTTTTTATGGTTCTGACATCGAGTGTAAAATAAGCTTCATCCGGGACAGAGTTTATGTTCTGCCCACCTCTAATCATACCAATATTGAGTGTAGGCTTTCCAAATATAGGATCTTCAGGATCATCAAATAAAAAATTATCCAGTTTATGGTAGGCTCTTATCAATTTTGTAATGGCATTTTTTCCTTTTTCAGGCATCGAACCATGAGCGGTAACACCTTTAGTTTTGACGCGTAGCCATAAAACACCTTTATGTCCAATTATTGGATAATTAGCTGTTGGTTCTGCAATTACCAAAGCACCGACGTCATTTGGGAGAGAATTTGAATTTTTCAGAAAATGAGCACCTTCACATCCAATCTCTTCACCAGCGGTTATGATGACCTCAATATTTTGAGTTGTGTTTTTCTCTAAAGCTTCTTTTACAGCGATTATGATTGCTGCAATACCGGCTTTCATATCACTGCTACCTCTCCCGTATAGTTTATCTGTAGAAATAGTACCTGAAAAAGGATCAAAATCCCATGAATCTTCCCCTAACGGAACAGTATCAACATGTCCGTTGAAACAGATCGCTGATTGTTTTTTTTGAGGTCTATAACTAGCAATAAGACTTGTTCTTTTGTTATCGAAATCATAATATCGGGTGACCATTCCGAAGGATTGCAGTATTTTACCAATAAACAACACACAATCCTGCTCATTCCCAGGTGGATTAATTGTATTAAATCGTATTAATTGTTGAGTAAGTGTTATTTCATTCATTTTATTATTGAATTGATTATATTTATTATTGATTAGATGATTATTACTGTTTCCTTTTACCTTTTTCTAAACCATAAAATCAAAATGGAAAACAATTATGGTGATTAATTGTGACTTTTTCCCGATCGATGAAGGTCACCTCCGTAAAGAAAAAGCTAAAGCAAGAGATTTACGTCAGACCCAGTGGTGGAAAAACTTAAGAGGAAAAGGAGTTTGTTATTATTGTAAAAATCGATTTCCAGCCAAATTATTGACAATGGATCATGTTATTCCGATCAGTAGAGGAGGTCGCTCAGTAAAAAGCAATATTGTCCCCTGTTGTAAGACGTGTAATAATAAAAAGAAATACCTTTTGCCCATTGAATGGGAAGCCTATTTAAACGGGAATTTATAAAAATTTCCAACAATTCTGTTCATAGGTTTTATAGGCTGCTGGACAATATCGTCGAGTAACGGCCAAAAAATAACGAAAATAGATGTGATTTCATTCACCCGGTAATTTTAAAAGTATGCCTCTTTTAATGATACAAATTAACTTCAATCAATTTTGATACATATCGTTTTAATAAACGCAAAAGTTTGAAAATTAAAAAGCAGTTGGATTATCAGATTGCGAGCATTTTTTAACGCTCATTAACAAGCAAATGATTCCCATTAGAATTTTAAATTTTTATTAATACCGTTTTATTAAAATATGATGTTTTTTTGTCATAAAAATTGCAGACTTTTTTGATCTATTGTCTGCAGATATCTATAAATAAATAGATGGCTTTCTAACCATTTAAAATTTTAAAGAGGATTAAATGAAAAACTTAACAGCAATTATCAGTCTTTTTCTTCTGATGTTTTCTGTCGTGAACATCGGTTTTGCAAAAAGTAAAAGTGATCAAAAACCTTTAGGTGTTTTATACAAAGTGACTGGTGATGTTAAATATACAAAAAATGGTAAAAAATGGAGGAAGGTCAGACGAAATAAATTTTTATTTGTCGGTTATCAGATTAAAACAGGTGATAATGGTTCTGGAATGATTACAAATCAGGAAACTGGACAAAACGTTGCTTTGAAACCAAATTCTTTAATCGAAATTACAAAAAGTGGTATTGTTGCAAAGTCAGGTCAATTAGCCGATGTTCAAAAAACAAGTGATTTAATATCGGGACTATTGAACAGATTTACCAAGTCACAGTCATATACAACTGTTAGAAGAAGCGCCAGTAAGCCAAAAGGAGCTGAATTTGAAACAGTCAGGAAGTTAACAATTTCAGAAGATTTTCCATATTTTATTTGGCAAAATGTAAACCCAAAGTACAATTATAAGTTTGTTATTGGTGATAAAACTTATGATATACCAGCATCGGAATCTAAAGTAATCAAAGTTAAACTTGATCCATTTAACGCTGAGCTGAATTATGATATTATGGCTTTTGAAAATGATCAGGAAGTTTTAACATTAAAAAAGGAAAAACGTGGTCGAAAGATTAATTATCGTCTTGTGTTTTTAAGTAAAGCCGAAAATGAAAAACTTAGTCAGGACATCGAACTAATCAAAAACGACTATCCAGATAACGCTTATATGCTTGGTACTCTATACGCCAGAAATAATATGTGGTTGGCTGCAGTTAAACAATATCGAACTTTTTTAAAGGAATATCCAGATGAAACAGAGATGGCTTTATCTTTGTTAGAAGCTTATCGAAGGCTAAAGTTAAACGATATTTATCAAGAGCAATACGAAACCTGGGAAGATGCAATGAAAAGCGGAAAAGATTATACCTTGTATCCGGATTCACTATTTTAATATTCCTCTCTCCCTCTTTTGGAAAGTAGATCTGTTTTATAGGAGCAGATCTACTTTTTAATGAAATACAAAATATCTGCTTAAAAATTCTACCACCCTGGTTAAACAACTAAAATAATTGCTTTTAATTAAAGTAGATTGCGCTTTTAGCACATCTATGGCACTATACTTTTTTTTCCAGAATTTATATACTACGAACTACAATCTCCGAGCAAAACAACAATGTATGATACTTCTGATTTCAGGAAAGGCTTAAGAGTCGAAATTGATGGACAACCTTTTATTATTGTAGAAAACCAATTTGTTAAACCTGGAAAAGGGCAAGCGTTTTGTCGCGTAAAACTTAAGCATCTGTTACAGGGAAACGTCATTGATCGAACATATAAGAGTGGGGAAAAAGTAGCTCCAGCTGATATTGTAGAAAAAGCAATGCAGTTCTTATATATCAACGATGAAACGTACCATTTCATGGATAATTCAGATTTTGAGCAATTTGAATTGAACAAAGATCAACTCGGCGACAATTGGAAATGGGTCCAGGAAGGCATGGTTGTCGATGTTATGATTTACAAGGGAACGGCTGTATCTATAACAGTTCCAAATTTTACCGCTTTAGAAATTACTTATTGTGAACCTGGAGTTAAGGGAGATACAGCTACGAATGCGACTAAACCAGCAACTGTCGAAACCGGTGCGATTGTAAATGTTCCACTGTTTGTGAATCAAAACGAGAAAATAAAAATTGATACACGAACGGGTGAATACGTTGAAAGGGTGAAAGCGTAGTGTCCAATTGGGAACCCGGTGCTTCTATTAAAGTGCTTCATGAAAGAAGTACTTTACTTCAAAAAATTCGGAAATACTTTTCTGATCAAGATATTCTCGAAGTTGATACCCCAAGTATTTCAAAATTTCCAACGATTGACGAACATATTGATTCTATTGAGGTATATCTAAAAAGTCAAAAAACGCCCAGTTATTTGATCAGCTCTCCAGAATACCATATGAAGCGTTTATTATGCTTTGGAATGCCATCTATATATCAAATTTGTAAAGCTTTCCGTAAAGATGAATTAGGTAATTATCATAATCCTGAATTTACTATGATTGAATGGTATCAGTTAGGAATTGATGATTACCAGCTAATGCAAGCCACCGATAAATTATTACAACACGTTTTAAACACAGCTCCAGCTGAATTTATCACTTATAAAGCACTTTTTTTAAAATATTTAAATATCGATCCATTTAATTTAACGCAAAGTAAATTTTTGTTGTGTTGTCAGGAATCCGGGCTTACGCCGTCAAAAGATTTAATGATAAAGAATTGTAGAATTGAGGATCAGTTAAATTTTCTGATGGGATTTTACATTGAAAAAAAAATCGGTCATCAAAAACCAGTTTTTGTATATCACTATCCGGCCAATCAATCTGCTCTGGCCAAAATTGATCCAATGCACAATCAGGTATCTCAGAGGTTTGAAGTATTTTATAAAGGTCTGGAACTTGGAAATGGATATCATGAACTTCAGGATTATCAGGTACATTTAAGCCGATTTGAATCAACAATAAAGAAAAGGAAAGATTCTGATCAAACTGATTACCAAATTGATTATAATTTTATGGATGCCCTTAAACATGGTTTACCCCATTGCTCGGGTATTGCAATCGGTTTTGATCGATTACTGATGATCAAAACAGGAATCGAAGATATTGACAAAGTCCAAAGTTTTTCAAGTAAAAGAAGCTAGTCAAAAATCTATTTTACCATTTGAAGTTTTTGATTGTAGCTGGGGCTGGTAGTAAGGTTTTCGCTATTAAATGAATTCGACTTTATCGCCTGATCAATAATGATTGTCGCAGCTGTCACTAAATCACCTTTTGAAAACCCTTTTTCTAATAATTCTTGTCCAAAATATTGTGCTAATTGCTCGATTGATTCTTCGGTTACTCTTTTTTTCTTTTCTATTGATAGCATTTCAACCTCTCTGTTTTCACTTATAGTCTTTTAGGTGGTTCCTTTTCTATCAGTATAATACAAGTTACATGCCTTGCCGTATTAAGCTGATATTGTTATCTATTTTAAAAACCATCTGAAAAGTGTTGCAGAATAGACACATTATACTTGTGTCTTAAAAATTAGGCAGGAAGAAAAAACTTATCAAGTTCTTTAACAATATTTTCGATTTTAAATGGTTTCGGAATGTATCCACCCATTCCGGCTTCATGACATTTAAGTTTATCAGATTCCATAACATTTGCTGTCATGGCAATAATTGGAGGTTGTTTTGAAGTAGTTTCTGATTGACGGAGTTTTTTGGTAGCAGTTAGGCCATCCATGATCGGCATTTGGAGATCCATCAATATTAAATCATATTGCACATTCTGAGCTTTTTCAATAGCTTCCAATCCGTTTGAAGCAGTTTCAATAGATAAACCCATTTTTTCAAGAACTTTGATGGCAATTTTTTGATTTATTAAATTATCTTCAACCAGTAAAATTTTTTTATTGTATGATCGTTGAATGTTTGTTTTTGTAGTGGATTCATTTAGAAACTTTTTATTGGTTGTTTTTAAGGGAAGCAACAATCTAAATAGTGCTCCGGGACTGCTTTTCACTACAGGTAACAGTGATCCTCCCATAATTTTTGCCAGTTGATTAGAAATAGATAAACCTAATCCAGTACCACCATATTTTCTAGATACTGAATTATCAGCCTGCGTAAATTTTTCGAATAAAGAATGAAGCTGCTCTTCAGGAATACCGATTCCGGAATCTTCAATTTCAAATATTACATTAACACAATCATCCTCAATTGGTTGGAAGCGAACACTAATTTGAACATATCCAGATGCAGTAAATTTAATAGCATTCCCAACCAAATTTATTAATATCTGTCTGATTCGGTGGGGATCCCCGATAAAGTATTTGTTTTCAAAGTCTTGAAAGTTGACACTTAATTTCAATTGTTTTTCCTTAGCCGTTTGAGACAACAATTCTGATACATCAGTTACAATCCGTTTTAAATCGATTGATATTTGTTCGATTGTCAGTTTACCAGCATCTATTTTTGAATAGTCAAGTATGTCGTTTAAAATGGTGAGCAATGAGACTGCTGAATGGTTTATCAGAGCCGCATATTCAAAAGCATCTTTTGAAGGTTCCAAATCCATTAATAATTTTGAAGCGCCAATAATTCCGTTCATAGGGGTTCTTATCTCATGGCTCATATTAGCCAGAAAATCACTCTTGGCGGCATTGGAGTTTGTTGCAGAATCTCTTGCTTTTTGAAGGTCAATTTGAATTTGCTTTCTTTCATCAATTTCCTTTACGTATTGACGGTTAAGCGTTTGAAGTTCTTTTATGTTCTCAATGTTTTGAAATTCTAAAGATTTCGTGTAAGCATTCACCTGGTCTTTTTTAACACCGATTACCCATGCAAAAAGACCAAGAAAGACAGGTACAATATCAATAATCCATAGTAAAGGAGAATTTATCTGTACCTGATTAAAATTTGTTAGCGTAAAGTCCTGGTTGTTCGCCATAAATACCAATCCAGTTCCTAACAATGGAAAAAGGGAACCGAAGAGAACGCCTAAAATGAGGAACTTTAGTCTTTTCTTTTTTATTCTCATTACTAAATATTTTTGATTTAATTATTGAGTGACACATTGGCCAACTGATCCAGCTTTACATACATTTCCATCAACCCAGACGGCTCCGGAAAGCAATGCTTTTTTAAAATTGGCACCATTTATTTTAGCCCCTCTCAAGGTAGCTTGTCTTAAGTCGGCTTGAAATAGATTTGATCCGGAAATATCGGCTCCGGATAAATCAATATTTGCTAGAGGTGCTTTATATAAATCACAATTTCTGCATTCCAAAGTTCTTATTAATTTGTAATAATCTTTGGTGTAACGCATTTGGGTTTTTGCCTGTCCAAATATAAGGGTCATATTACTAAAAAAAATGCTTAAGGATAATAACAGGATGATAATGTTTTTAATCATATTGATTTTAGGTTTTATTAATTTACTGCTTGTGGTAGTCGTTAATTTAGAGAACAAAGCTGATGCTGTGAAAATATCTTAAATAATTAATATCCTTACATTCTATTGATTTCAAGGAAAATAGCACTTTGTGCCTTATTATTCCATAACGTTAATTTTAAAAAAATAGACTAAATCTGTAATTATAGATAATTACGGAAGAAATTATAAAATATGCTGCTAAAAATTCCAAAATTTTAATTATGATTGATCTAATAAAAAAGTTAAATTTAAATCGTTTATCGAATCAGGAATTTAGTGAAAGATTAAATTTGGTACAGGAAATACCAGTTTTTGAAAAACTATCAAAAAACCAATTACTTGATTTTATAAGAGCTATGACTCCAATTTCTTATCGGTCAGGTAAAAAACTGCTAATAGAAGGTGAAGCTGTCGGGGGTGTATATTTCATAAAAGAAGGAGAAGTTCAAATATTAGTTACAAATTCTCAATCAGGAAAAGAGGAATTAATAACCCATGGATATGCCGGAGAGTGTTTTGGTGAGATGTCAACTTTAAGAACCAATGAAAATGCTTCTGCAACTGTTTTAACCGCTAGTGATACAACCGTATTATTCATTCATCGAAAAGATTTTATCCATTTAGTTAATCGATATAATCTATGGCCAATATTTACAGAAGTTATGGCGGATCGGCTAGAAAAAACAAATCACAGAATGACTGAGATCATGAAGCATGTGAAGCAAGGTATGGTAGAGGTTGACAGGCATGGAAAAATAACCAGTAAATTTTCAATGGGGTTTGTTCAGCTTGTCGGTTGTAAAGTCAATGAAATCCATAAACAATCACTATCAAAAATGCTATTTAAAGATTGTAAAAAGTCTAAGCAGTTATGGCGTGATAACCTGGAAGAGGTGTTTTCAACTTCATTAAGTCAAATTTCACTTTCATTAGGTTTATTACCTACAGAATGTCAATATTATCATCCCCAAAAAGGGCTACGAATTTATCAATTATCATATGATATTTGTATTTATCAGGGAGAGGCAAATGGGCTGGATATTGGTATTGAAGATGTTACATTTATCAGGGAAATGGGTTTAAAAAATAAAGAGTGGGAAAATGAAAAACGGATTGTTCAGGAAATATATACAAACTCAGAAACATTCCGAAGTTTGTTGGGCCTTATTGGCGAAGTTAATATGAACCTTAAGGAACTCCGTCAGCAAATACTCTCTAAACAAGTGAGTCAGGATGATTTGAGATATTGGTTAGGTAATATTCATTCATTAAAGGGTACCAGCCGTTTCCTGCAATTAGATGATATTGGAGATGCTGCCCACAAAATGGAAAATATTGTGATCGATATTCGATCAGATCATCAAAATCCAGCTTTATATTACGATAAATATATCGATCAGGCCAATACTCTTGAAAATAAAACGATTTACGTCAATAGCATCATGGAGAAAATGAGTGATGAAACAAGACGAAGATTGACTGCTGAACTAATTTTAACCAAACAGGAAGTAATCAGTTTACAAAGAGAACTCAAAGGCAATAAAGCTGCATCTGGAATTTTAATGAATGCTCAGCGAATATCCTCCAACAAACTGGTTGAAGGCTGGGATCTGGAATTAAAAAGAATCTGTGCAGCAACATCGAAACATATACAGTTTAAGATCATTGGTGAACATGTTTCTATCCCGGGAAATATTCATTTTGGTTTAAAACTGTCAATACTACATTTGTTACGGAATTGTGCGGCTCACGGAATAGAACCATACCAGGAGCGAAATATACTTAAGAAAAGGCAGACAGGTCTGATATCTTTTCAAGTGCAACTCATCGATAATTATTATGTGATCACCATTCAAGATGATGGTGCCGGTGTTAATAAAAAAATGATTGTGGATACAGCCAAAAAAATAGCACAAAAAGATTTTGAATTAAAAACAAAGATAGAATATCTTCTACAACGGGAAAAGGTGATGTCCATATTATTCCTCCCAGGATTTAGTACGAGTAAAATAGTTTCTGATCTCTCTGGAAGAGGTGTCGGTTTGGATGTCGTTCAGAGAGCTATCAAGAAAATAAACGGGAATATTATGGTTCAAACAGTGGTAAATGCCGGCACAAAATTTATCATAAAAATACCAACCAAAAACTGATCCATTTTTTTGCAAAAAATTAAATTGACATGCTAGATCCAGATATTAGCCTTTTAAAGTCTGCCTATTAACAACATTTTTCAAAGTTGAATATGAATGGCAATTATTTTATAAAGCATTGTTGTTATTGATGTATTTATTTTGATAGTTTTAATTTTTTGTGCAGTTTACAAAAAATTAATTTGATTCTAGATAATTTACATTTGGAATCAGTTTATTGTTGTGTTATTAAGATATTAGATTAAAGTAGTTATCAAGAATTGATTACCGTTAATTATTCCGTTTTTTTAATAGCTATTTTCTAATGAACCTTAAATATATTATTTAATGGAATTCGAATCGCTGAAATTAACAAAGGTTAAATTACAAGATAAAATTCATCTCACCAGTATCTCTTCCAGACAAAAAGCTGCCAAAAAAAAATTGGCCACTCGTGGAAAAGACAAAGGGCTGAAATCTGATCAGGTTAGCAAGTTTTTGGAAAACCGATTAAAAAGATTGTACGAGCGTGTGAAAATTAACGGTGCACTAACCAATGATAAAGTATCTGAATATCTGAGCATGTTTACAAGTGCCGCTATTCCAGTTTTAGGGGATATTTCCAGCAAAAATCAGGAAAAAATAATCAAAAATTTTGCCACCACAACTAAAGATATCGTTGATAAAATTTCAGGTGAGGGGTTTCTGGAACCGAAGCGGTTAATAGGTGTAAAATTAGGTATCAGTCGAAAATCAAGAAGATTAATCGATCAAAACAAAGCTAAAAGAGCTGAAATAGTAGATGATATTGGTATAGATATATCGAAAGTATCTGAAGAAGCAGAAAAAAATGTAGCAAAAAAAATATCAACTGAAATATTAAATGAAAAAATTATTCCAATTGGTTTTAGTAAAAAACCGGATTACTTAACGGTAGAGGAGTTTTTGCAATTACCTTTGGGAGAAAGAAAATTGAAAGATGACGAAGGGAATTTCTTTAAAGAACACATTCTCTATCTGGAAAAAGCAGTTGAAGATAAGCTGTTTCCAGCCAAGAAGCTTGAACTTATCCGCGATGTTGTACCTATTATTGAAAAAATAAAATTTAAGAAATATTTTCAAATATTTGTGCATGGAAAATTTGAGGAACCAACTTTTATGGCTGTGATAAGCCTTTGGGCTAATAACGCTCTGAAAAATTTGAAAGAATAAACTTTCCGGCAGTTTCTATTTAAGCTTCTATAATGACAATATAGTACTATCTATATCGGCATATAATCAAAAATGGGAAAAAACTCACACCTTGTAAAAGCTATTATCGAAATTGATGAACTCAAACCAGGTATGAAAATCATTGAATATTTGGGTTTAGATGTTTCATATGGGTCAATTGATAATAAGACCGGCCAATTTTTCAGGAATAATTTTAAGGGCTGCCAGGCTTCTATTTTAAGACATCAAAGAAAAATTGAAATCAATATAAATCGCCTTCAAACGGGTGATGTTATCCTCAAAATTTATCACTTCCCGGCTTCTATCAAAAAACTGACACAAGTCAGTGATAATCTCATCGGAGTACTACAAGACCGTCGTTTCTTTAAGTTTAAAGTACAGTACGCCATTTCTTTACCAAGTGGTTTTAAAGAGAGTTTTCAGAATGTAATGCAAATGTTAAATGCTGAAGTTTCTTTAAACCGGAATAATCAACAAAAATCAGTAGGTGTTAATAATAAACCCATTACTAAAGTTCAAAGACAATATTTGTTGAAGAAGAAACGCCAGACAACACTTGAAAATCGAGCCTATAAATTAGTAGAAACTGTCAACAAATCTGATGAAATTCGAAACGAAGCATCAAGCGCGATTGAATTTTATATGGATAATGCTCGAAAGGGTAAAATTGATGGGGATGAAATAAAATCTTATATTAATGATATTGCTCTAAAAGCTTCCCCAGAAGCAATATCTGCCATAACAAATCTTAAGAAGAGTGATCAGACATATGGTCATTGCATTGATGTTGCTTCACTGTTTCATTCAGTCTATTTTAAATTATTAAAGAAAAATAAGAATCGGAGCGCTTTTAAAAAACGAAATGAAGCTTTGCTAGGTGGATTTCTACACGATTTTGGAAAGGCAAAAATTCCTAAGTATATTATCGATAGCTCTTCGCAGTTTTCAAGAGATAGTGATGAAATGACAATAATGAAAGCACATCCTAAATTTGGTGCTAAGTTATTAATAGATGAAATGAGTATGCCTGCTCCGATTATCAATATGGCTCTTTTTCATCATGTTAAACATGATACAAATATGTCGACCAGTTATCCAAGAGAATTTGATTATAATAAAGCGATTTATGAAACCAAATTATTATCCATTATCGATGCTTATCAGGCACTTGTTGGGAAAAGAAAATATAAACGTTCCTGGTCACCTGCCGCTGCAATGAGATATTTAGATGCCCTGGCTGGTATAGAATTTGATTTTGATATTTGGGAAGACGTTAAACAGGTTATGGGGATTTACCCTAAAGGTACAGTTGTGCAACTGAATGATAATTCATTAGGCTTCGTGATGTCAGTACCGAAAAATGATCTGGTAAATCCAACCGTAGCCGTTTTTCGTAATGCCTATAATCAGGATTTAGATAATCACCCTCTAATAGACCTTCAAATGAACCCTGAGATATCAATTCAAAATGATTTGGATCAATATGAGGTTTTTGGAAGTGGCAGCAGAGCTTTAGAAAAATTCAAAAGTATTAATATTGCCAGTTCCTAACTATGTTCTCAAAAAACAAAAACCATCCTTTTTTTTGCCTTACTTAATAGCAATTGAGAACCAATTAAAAGCAATCTTGGCGAAAACTGATTTGGTAATAAACCTCCTAGCTATTAAATTATTATGAAGCCCTTTCTTTCAAAAATTTATCACCTGGAAAATCCGATACAAAACTACGATTGGGGTTCAAGAACTGAATTAAGTAGGTTATTCAATATAACTAACATTGAAAATAATCCTCAGGCAGAACTTTGGATTGGTGCTCATCATAGAGCCCCATCATTGGTTAAAATAAATGAAAATGAAAAAATGCCTTTGGATACAATGATAGACAAATATCCTGACTTGATTTTAGGTAAGAAAATAGCCAAGCAATATAATAATAACTTACCTTTTTTATTTAAAATATTAACTGCTAAAAAACCATTGTCAATTCAGACCCATCCCGATTTAAAAACTGCATCAAGTGGGTTTGATGCAGAAAACAGTTGTGGTGTTGCTATGGATGACAATCGCAATTATAAAGACCCAAATCACAAACCGGAATTAATATATGCTTTAACTGAATTCAACGCGTTATATAATTTTAAAACACCTGAAAATATTATAAATAGTATATTGAGTATCAATTCAAAAATATTAAGAAAACTAATCAAATATCTTGAAATCAAAGATCAAAAGGAAGCCCTCAAAAAGTTTTACAGTAAATTAATGCATTTAAATCTAAGCGATAAATCACTGATTGTTTCAGAAATAATCCAACAGCTTAGTCAGGATTCATCTAATTCTGAATTCGTAATAATTCAATACTTAAATCAATTTTACCCGGAAGATTTTGGGATCCTTGCCCCTTTATATATGAACCATATAAAATTATTACCTGGCGACTGTATGTTTATAGAATCCGGAGAAATTCATAGTTACTTAAATGGTTCCGGATTTGAAATTATGGCTAATTCAGATAATGTTATCCGGGGAGGCTTGACGAATAAGCACATAGATTTTAACGAATTAATAAAGGTATTAAATTTTAATTTTAATCTTCCGAAAGAAATTGCTGTTGAATTGTCAGATAATGAAATGGTTAAAACCATACAACCCCAAGTAAATGAGTTTGGTATGTCGATATTGAAATTGACGGATACTCAATATCAATTTCAACCACTCTCAACAGAGATGTGGTTTTGTTCGCTGGGAAATCCCATTATTAGTGATCTGTCTGCTGAAAATAAAACAGTGCTGAAACCAGGAGAGGCCTTATTGATACCAGCCTCTCTGGATAGTATTACTTTGGAGGGAGTGGGGGAAATTGTCAGGATCTTTATACCAGATCAGGTTTTAAGATAGTATAATGTCCACCCAACAAATATAATAGCATTTTAGTAAAGTTTATCTAAAGCCAGTCTTGATCCGAACTTCCCGCATCGTTTCTTCAGCTATTTTTTTACTTTTCATGGCACCTTGCTTTAAAATCTCTTGAACCTTGTCCGGGTTATTAAAAAGAAAATCGGCTTTATCTCTTATTGGTGTCAGGTGAAAACTTAAGCTCTGGTGAAGTTTTTTCTTGCAATCCACACATCCTATTCGACCTTTTCTGCAATCTTGATTAACTTCGCTAATAGTATCTGCCTCACTTAGTGCATCATGTAGAGAATAGATATTACAAATATCAGGATTACCGGGATCTGTTTTCTTGATGCGATTTTCATCAGTGAAAGCACTTTTTAACTTTTTCCAGATTTCATCATCTGTGTCTAAAACACCGATATAATTATTAAGGCTTTTGGACATCTTATTTTTTCCATCTAAACCCATAATTCGCTTATGTTTTCCTAAATGAGCCTGTGGTTCAGGAAAGGTTTCCCCAAATGTAGCATTGAACTTTCTTGCAATTTCCCGGCATAATTCAATGTGTTGAATCTGGTCTTCACCAACAGGTACGATTTCAGCTTTATATATCAATATATCGGCTGCCATTAAAACCGGATAATCTAATAAACCAACATTAATGTTTTGATTTTGGTGTTTTGACTTATCCTTAAATTGCGTCATTCTCTGTAGTTCACCTATCGGTGTAACACAATTGAACATCCATGTTAGTTCAGTATGCTCAATAACATGAGATTGCACGAAAAAAGCGCATCGATCCGGATCTAATCCACAAGCGATATTAACCGTTGCTGCTTCCATGATTCTTTGTTGCAGGATTTTTGGATCGTATTTCCCAGCCATTGCATGGTAGTCGACAATACAAAAGATACATTCGTAATCATCCATCATTTGGGCCCAATTTCTGATAGCACCAATATAGTTTCCAATATGAATATCTCCTGACGGTTGAATACCACTAAAAATTCTGTTTTTCATTTTATAACCACGATAAAAAATTGATTTTAAGTTAGGATTACCAAAACTTAATGTTGTTTCTATTTTTATTCCTAAAACCTAAGTGTAAAACAGCCTTACTGATTTCAGTGATGTTTAATAGACCAACCTAGGTAAAATCTTAAATAATTACAATCAGTAATTATCGAGATACTTAAAAAACAGAGAAATCACAATCATCTAATTTTAAAAATAGTATTTTTATTAACAACCAAAATTCTCACTGTTGATGATGCGATGAATCTGTAATACCTTACATTAATAAAAAAAGGGGATTATATTATAATAACTATTGAATCAGGCTATAAACCGCTCTCTGGATTTGATAGTTTTCCATCCTGACTTCTAATCAAGATATCAATATTCTAAGTTAATGTCAGTTAATAATCCAATTCCTAGTGAATGTCGGATTTTATGTTTGCTTAAACATCGATTATCAATTAGAATTTTGAAAAAAATCAAATCAATATAATAAAGAGAAAAGTAACTATTCAGTTAACTCTTGAATCACTGATCTGAAACCATATTCCTGTTTACCGAGCGAAGTCGAGGTATTGGTCAAAAACACTTCGACTTCGCTCAGTGTACAGAGCCTCTTAAAAGAAAAATATAAAAAAGCTGAATAGTTACAGAGAAAAATCATATCAGCTTTAATATTAAACCAAAACTAATGTAACCATGGCAAATAAGACGAAAATTCTGGTTGTAGATGATGATCCAATGAATTTAAAATTTCTTAAAGAAATTTTGTCTGATGAATATAATATCATAGCAGCGTTATCTGGAGAAGAGGCACTTGAAATTATATTTGATTTTATGCCGGAAATTTTATTGCTGGATATTATGATGCCAGGAATCGATGGGTATGAGGTTTGTAAAAAAATAAGAGCTAACGAAAAATTAGCTAATATTAAAATTTTATTGGTTTCCGCAAAAGCGATGTTGAACGAAAAACTTATGGGATATGAAGTAGGCGCAGATGATTATATAACAAAACCATTTGAACATGAAGAACTGTTAGCAAAAATTAAGATTTTTATCCGTCAATAACTTTATTTCTACTTTCTTCAATTTTATTGATACCACGCACGTTTCCTTTTTAATATCATCGTTTTAATAAAAATTTAATCAATAATTAAAAAGTTTGCCGAAGATGGCCGGAAATAACAATTTAATGACATTTGCACCTGAAAAAGATCAGAGTGAATCTGATTCAAAAAATGATTGCTATTGGAATATTTTGATTGTTGATGATGAAGAATCCGTTCATGAAACAACCATCAGAGTATTGAAAGATATACAATTTGAAGGGAAAAAAATACATTTCCTGCAGGCATATTCAAAAAAAGAAGCCATTCAAGTTTTAAAAGATAATTATGATATTTCGGTGATATTGCTTGACGTGGTTATGGAAGAAGAAAACAGCGGACTATTATTGGTTAAATATATTCGGGAAATATTGAATAATACACTGGTTAGGATAATATTAAGAACGGGACAACCCGGTAAATCCCCCGAAAAGGAAGTCATAATTGAATATGATATCAACGATTATAGAGCAAAAACAGATCTTACAGTTAATCAGTTGTTTTCGGCAATAATATCATCCTTAAGATCTTACCAGGACTTAAAAATAATTAATAAGAGTAAAAATGGATTAGAATATATTATCAATGCTACTTCAGACTTATTTCTTTCAAAATCTGTGAAAGAATTTGCTTTTGGGGCATTAATGCAATTACTTTCCTTTCTAAAGCTAGATGAACATTCACTATTCATCAATGTATCAGGTTTAAGTCTAGAGTTGGAAAAAGAAGGGAAAAATAGATTTTTAATCCATGCAGCTACTGGTAAGTTTGAAAAATATGTTGACCAATATGCTGATTCATTGCTGTCAGAAGATATTATTCAATATCTTGAATTAGCAATTCAGAAAAAAGAATCTTTCTTTGACAATAATTGTTATATTGCCTATTCAAAATCCAGTACAGGTAGTGTTCATTTACTTTATTTTAGTAGTAATTCCGAAATTTCTGAAATAGATCGAAATTTAATCACATTGTTTTCTGAGAATGTCCGTATTGCTTTTGAAAATGTAAATGCTTATATTGCAAAATCCCAGAGCCAGAATGAAATCATCTTTATGTTAAGCAATATTTTAGAGCATAATTCTTTAGATATGGATAATCATGTTAAACGTGTATCTGAATTTGCAGGATTATTGGGACGGAAGGCAGGTCTAAACACAAAGGAAATTGAAATTCTAGTAACTGCTTCAGCAGTTCATGACATCGGTAACATATTGATACCAAAAACAATATTAGATAAGCCAACAAAGCTGACCGAAGATGAATTTAATACTGTTCAAAATCATGCACTGGCAGGATTTAATATTCTTAATAAATTTTCAAATGATGTGATGCAAAATTCATCTATCATAGCTTTGCAACATCATGAACGTTTCAATGGTTCTGGTTATCCAAATAAACTTAAAGGTGAAGAAATTGATATAAAAGCCAGGATCATCAATATTGTGGATACCTTTGATGTATTGTTACATCAAAGGAAATATAAAGAAGCCTGGGGGGAAAACAAAGTTATTGATTATATGGAAAAGGAATCTGGAAGACAGTTTGATCCGGATTTAGTAAGTATTTTATTAAAGAATATTGATGAGTTTTTAACCCTGAATAAGTTTCTTTCAAAAAACTAATCCTCTCAAATTTAATCAGCAATGCCATCAAATTCACCGAAAAAGGTAAAATTGTCTTAACGATTAAATTGGGTGAGAAAATGCCCAAAAAGTCAATGCTCCAATTTGATGTTACTGATACTGGAATTGGAATACCGGAAGCATTCTTTACAAATATCTTCCAAAGTTTTACGCAGGTGGATGGTTCAAAAAGAAGCCAGCTCAATTATTAGTAATTACAATTAAGCTGACTTCCTTTTATTAACTTATTAACAACCAGGATATTTTAAGCTTGGGTATCCTTATCCTATTTCTCTAAAGCATCATAGGCTTTTGCATCCATCAATTCATCATTTTCAAGATTTGCTACGTCAGTTTTAATTTTGAACATCCATCCCTTATCAAACGGAGATGCGTTGGTTAACTCTGGTTGTTCTTCTAAATCACCGTTAATCTCAACAATCTCACCTGATATTGGACAGTAAAGTTCAGCCACTGCTTTAACAGACTCTATATTGCCAATGCTGTCACCGGCATCAACTGAATCTCCCACTTCAGGGAGTTCTACATACACGATATCACCAAGACTGTTTTGTGCAAAATCGGTGATTCCAACAGTGACAACGTCACCATCAACTTTTAACCATTCATGATCTTTAGTGTATTTTAATCCCTCTGGAACTGACATTTTTCCTCCTGTTATAATAAAATATTAAAAAATTATTTATGAACATCAACAAACGGTGGTCTGGTTACAATCGCTGGAACTTTTTTATTTCTGATTTCAATGGTAACTTTGGTTCCTTTTTTAAAGTATTCTGTTAAGACGTACCCCATTCCTATTCCTTTTTTTAGACTGGGGGAACTAGTTCCACTGCTGACTTTACCAATTTCTACCTCACCGGATTCATCAAAAATTTTGTATCCTTGTCGCGGTACTCCTTTACCTTCCAAAATAAAAGGAGTTAATCGTCTTTTTATGCCTTCATTCTGAGCTTTTAGTAAAGCGTTTTTGCCTATAAAATCAGATGCATCCATCTTTACAATCCAGCCTAAACTTGATTCTAAGGCATTGTGTTCATCATCAATATCATTTCCGTATAGACAATAACACATTTCCAGTCTTAACGTATCTCTGGCACCCAGACCTGCTGGCGCAATATTATACGGTTTACCTTTTTCAAGTAATTTTTTCCAGATTTTTAAAGTGTCACTTTTTTGGCAAAAAATTTCAAAACCATCTTCACCTGTATAGCCCATTCTTGCAATGATAACTGGCGAACCTATAATTTCAGTTTCAGCACACCAATAATATTTGATTTCTTTTAAATCATAGCCAGTTAAAGTTTGCAATATCGCATCTGAATTTCGCCCTTGAATGGCAATTTGACCTATTTCTGACGAAATATCCTTCCATTTTATGTCACCGTTAACGTTTTTTCTTATCCACTCAACATCCTTGTCTTTATTGGCTGAATTAATACAAAGTTGGTAACGATCTTCACTTAATCGATAAACTGTTAAATCGTCAACAATAGTGCCATTTTCATATAACATAGCAGAATATTGAACCTGCCCAATAGCTAAACTGCTAACATCATTTGTTGTAATCCGTTGAATAGCAGCTAAGGCATCCTTACCCTCAAATATTACTTCACCCATATGACTGACGTCGAAAAGAGATACAGTTTCCCTGGTCCTTATATGTTCAGCTACAATTCCTTCGTAAATAACAGGCATTTCCCAACCATGAAAATCTACCATATTACCTCCCAACTCCTTGTGGGATTCGTTCAACGGTGTAACATTAATTTCGCTCATAACTTACCTTAACTTGGTATTATAAAATGCTAATTTAAAATAAAAAATTATTTTGTTAACTCCAATTGAGCCTGATAAAAAGATCGAATGATCCTGAAATGATCTCTGACACAAAATTCTACTTTTTCACTATCACCGGCTTTAAAAGCATCGATTATCCTATGGTGCTCTTTCATTGACTCTTTAATACGTTCCGGACTTTTAAAACTAACTTCTCTCATATCCATCATTTCCAGATTATCATGGGTGCTCTGGATAAGATCAATCAATCGTTTACTTTTACTCGTTTGAATAATATCTGAATGAAACTGTTCATCCGTTTCCTGATAACTGCTTATCTTGTCCTTTTGGTTTTTCAGATACGTTTCTAATCGTAAAATAAAGTCCGGAGTTCTATGGCCACAGGCTAATTTAGCTGCTAATCCTTCCAAAACTTCACGAATAACCAGCACTTCCAAAACTTCTTCTTTTTCCCAACTCTTAACAAAGGCACCTTTATTCGGGAAAATTTCAATCACCCCCTCTTGTGAAAGCTGACTAAGTGCTTCTCTTATTGGTGTCCGACTTACCCCGAGTTTATTGACCAACTCAGACTCTTTTAATTGAGTTCCAGGTAATAATGTTCGATTTAAAATGCTATCTTTAATGTTTTTGTAAACCTGGCTTTTTAAATCTCTGACAACTTTTATTCTTTTCATCTTTAAATCGGGGTCTTGTATTTGTATTTGTATACAAAATTTACAAATAATCAATTAATTAAAATCAGCACTTTTCTTCTGATCGCATCGAAAATCTATCAGAATCTTTTAATAATGGTCTATCAATATTCGTTAATATTGTTTTGTATACATATACAATGTACAATATTTATGTATTTATTAAATAATGTCAATAAATTAAAATAGTTACGATTATCCTATGAATACAAATGCTTATACAAATAGATCTAAAAAAGAGAATTATTTTTGACCATTTTATAAATTACAGATTTACTGGAGACAGTTTTGAAAATGGTTTTTAAAGCTGTTTGAAGTTTTGAAGGTGAGGAAGCAGATATCGCCAATGTAATTAAATGGTTGCTTTGAGAAGTAGCGTGACGCACATAGTGAACAAGAACTATTTTGCAGTTTTGACTGATTTCTATTTTTTTAATCAGCATTAGAATTTCATCGATAACAGGTGCTGAAGTATTTTTGAAAAACGTATTGATAAAAATGCCCGGATTTTTTGTATCTAACAAGGAAACCCAATGATGAGCAACTATACCCATGGTATATCTGGCATTTATTTCAAGCATTTTAACTTGGCCCTGCTTGGTTTTTACAAAATCAAACCCTAAATTTCCAATATAGCCCATATCTAATATATAGTCTGTTATTGGTTTTATATCGCAAATCAATGAAGGAATATCGATATCATTTTTCCAATTAACTATATTTCCGAGGTATTGCCCTTTTTTTGAAGTTATAAGTCCTGTAATAGCAACAAAATGACCTTGATTGTCAATGAACTGAAACTGAAGACTGAATTCTTTTTCTATATCAATTTTTTTCTCTACTAATAAGTTTGTGATATTATTGTTAAAAAATTTCTTTTTCCTTTTTATGAAAATTTCGATATCATCCTGTAAACTCAGAGGAACCATCAGGTTTCCGGATACGCCCAAAAAGTCCTTGAGATAAACACTTTTGAAGTCATTAATTGTAGTTTTCAATTCGCTTTGAAGTGTTTTAACGTTGGTTGAAATGATGCTGGAAGCTATTTGATAACTGTTTTTTAATAATACTTCTCTTAAATAAGTTGATGTCAATTTTGAATTTAAAATTTTGATTGTATTGTAAGTAACAGATAGAAGCTGGTTAGAAAGAAGATTATTTAGTTTTATTAATTCCCGACTCCAACCCCAGGGTTTTAAGTTTATTCGTTCCTTAGGGTATTTTTCTTTAATGATTTTAATACTTGACTGATAATTCAGCTGGTTATTTAGAAAGGGATGATTCAGTTCCAGATAATGTGGCAGTTGTCCGATGGTATTTTCTAAATGCTTCAAATGAATGTGGACGGGTTTTTCGTAACATAAAATGATATCATTTTCCGCAATAACTGGTAAAAAATAATTGGCACAACGATTAAAATAGTACCAGGGTGCAGTATGATTATTAATTAGATACAATCGATTTGAAATTTCAAATTCAAAAGTATAATTATATATCCACAAATTTAACATTAATAAAACTAGACCATTTTTTAGTTTTGGGTTTCGGTAAGTATTGATTCGAATACTTCAGAGACGGAAATCTGGTCCATACAATAAAATTCAGGGCATTTTTCTTTGATACATTTGTATTTTTGATTACAAACTGCATTCGGAGTGAAAATATTTGAGTTGGCCAAATATGGTTGCCATCTCGTTTTTGACTGTACTTGAATGGGTGGATAAAACGAAAATATTTTGAGATTACAAGCGTTTGCGATATGTGTTGGTCCGGTACTTGGACCAACAAAAATATCGGCCAGGGAATATAGGATGATCAACTCTCTTAAGTTGAGATTTCCGGTCAAATTGTAAATATACCGATGATTTTGTTGTTGTTCAAATAGTACCTTGTTTCTATGATGTTCCTGTTTTGAATAACCGGTTAATATGATGTTAACATCGAGGTCAGTTAATTTGCGCAATAGTTTTTCATATTTATTATCTTTCCAGTTAAGTGCTGATCCTGCCATGCCTGAATGAAAAATAATCGTTTTCCGCAGTTCAAATTGAATATCGTTAAATTGATTCTTAAATCCTTCTTTTTCGGCTGTTTCAACATATACTTTTGGTTTAATCTGGACATTTATATTATGATCAAATATTTTGAACAGCTCTAGATTATATTCCGCTTCATTTTGAATCGATCTGGATCGTTTTTGTATTACTGGATGTGAATAGTAAAGTAGTGTTTTCACTTTACTCAGTGGACCAATTCTCACAGGTATATGTTTTAAATGGGGTAACAAGTTAATTGAAAATGAGTCGTTGACTAATACGAGCAAGGCATCAAAGTTATAGCGTCTGATTATTTCAGAAACTTTTTCGCTTGAGTCTGTTGACTTAATTGATATGACACTATTCAAAAACGGGTTATTTTCGAGAATTGGCAAAACTGCTTCCTGACACAATATTGAATATTCAATATTCAGTTGTTGGCTGACAGCTTCAAATACTGGAAGTGTTAAAACAAAGTCACCAATGCGATCTGTTCGGGTGATTAAGAGTTTTTTCGGTTTAGATTTTATTTTTCTTAAAAAAAAAGTCATTTAAATGCATATAAAAAGAATTTTAGTGGTCCGATTTTCTTCTTTAGGAGATATCATCTTAATTACAGCCTTTATCAGAGAGTTGAAAAAGCAATTCCCTAACGCTGCCATTGATTTTTTAACCTCAACTACCTTCAGTGGTGTGCTGGAAAACAATCCACATTTAAGTGAAATCATTCAATTCAATCGAAAAGGAAAATCTACAGACTTAAACCAAATCGTCACTGATTGCCGTAAAAAGAATTATGACCTGGTATTTGATGCACACCGTTCATTAAGAAGTCGATTGTTTATCCTTAAACTATATGGTCTAAAATCATTTTTCAAAAAGAATATTATCCGGATAGATAAGCGTAGTTTAAAGCGCAATCTATTACTGGTTTTTAAAATCAACCAGTTCGATAAGATTGTTTCCCAGAGACAAGCCTATTGTCAATTGTTGAATGATGTTCTGCCTTTTAATGATTACAATACTGAAACAGAATTGTTTCCTGCTGTTAAACATGAAAAAAAAATATTAAAAATTTTATCAAATCATAACTTCATTCCCAAAGAATTTATTGCCATAGGGCCCGGAGCTTCATTTGCTGGAAAATGTTGGTCAAAAGAGAATTATCTAAAACTGATCACAGTACTCATTCAACAGAAACAAAAAATCGTAATCATAGGAGGTAATAATGAACCTGAAACTAATTGGATTGCAAAAAATGCTATTCAGGAAGGGGTTTTAAACCTGGCCGGGAAGCTAAGTTATCTTGAGTCAGCAGCGCTTTTAAAAGCAGCTAGAATCACTATCTGTAATGATTCTGCCATTATGCATTTTTCTGAGGCCGTTAAAACACCAGTTCTTTCCATTTTTGGGCCAACGGCTAAAGAATTTGGGTTTGGCCCGTTTTTAGATGCGAGTCATTTGATAGAAATAGACTTACCTTGTCGCCCATGTAGTCGAAATGGAAAAGGGAAATGCACAAATAAAGTTGAACGACAATGCTTAAATAATATTGATGTAGATGCTGTGGTCAAATTTATTAATTTTTAAAATGAAGATCATTGTTGATTTGGTTTTGTTTTTTTGCTTCAATAGCAGAAGATACAAAACGGATTCATTTAATAATTATAGCTGTTTTTTACTAAGGTGTTAATTAAGAGGGTTTGCGGGTAATGGAAAACTGCTTAATCATTGTAAATTCTAATTTATCTAAAAAAACTTCCAAGTATTGGGTCAAAAATAGTGAAAATATTGTAAAACAATTTTCAGCTGCAGATATTTTCATTTTAGATGCTTTTGAACCCCAACAAAAAATCAATTTAAAATCTTATAGAATTATAATTATTGTTGGCGATGACCTTTTTTTCAATCATGTGATTAATTTTTTCTTTCCGAATATTACCAATCAGTGCATCGCTTTTCTACCAGATTCCAATGACTCTTCGATATGTTGTGGCCTGAACTACCCCCTACGTTTATCAAAAAAAATTGAATTAATAAAATCCTGTAACTATATTCCACTGGATATCATAAAGTCACATTTTATTAATAAAAACGGATTACCAGACAATTGTATTATATTAAATGACATACTGATAGGGATACCACCTTTAAAAATACCTCTTTTTTTT
>Ga0233437_1002831_pt1 | contig 24819 bp, 17 predicted proteins | sample SI_122_August201_FD_182714 | JGI IMG/M metagenome (GOLD analysis project Ga0233437, IMG submission 182714) | Seawater microbial communities from Saanich Inlet, British Columbia, Canada - SI_122_August2016_200_MG | ecosystem: Environmental > Aquatic > Marine > Inlet | place: Canada: British...
TAAATGTCGTTCAAATGAGAAGCATGTGGATTAAAAACTCCCTGATCCAAATTTGGATTTAAATTGTATTGTGGAGCAGCAAACACCGAGGGAGGAATTCCTACATATTCAGGATCATAATCTACTCCCAACGACCATGATAGCTCGTACGCATCAACAATGTCTTGCGAAATTTGTCTTACGCCACCAATAATTTGGTCAATATTTTCCCCATCCACTAACTCCAACGGTGTTTCAATCTTATTTGCCCATACACCTAATCTTGGATCATTCAGATCCTGAAGAACATCAACAAGAGTTGCACACAATTTTAACCTCATGTAAGTACCACTTGGATCGGGATTGAATACTGTATTTGTTGGCCATGAATCAGCCGGTGATAAACCTATGTAACTAACAGTTGCATCATCGGCTGCACTTGTAATTAATGGATAAGTGCCAGGATTAGAAGCAATATTTCTAATCCCCTGTTCCGCTACTCCCGGTTCTTTTAGGGATAATCTCATATAATACCGAAGTGCCAGTGAATTTGCAAATTTTCTCCATTTTGTTACATCACCATTATACAATACATCCTGGCTTGGAGATATATTTGAATACGAGTCGCTACTTTTTGACAATAATGTATTTGCAGTCTCCAAATCAGCAAGAATACCGGTATAAATATCCTTTTGAGAATCAAATACTGGTTTGAAAAATTCTTCACCCAGATCGGCCTTTAGTGCTTCTAAATATGGTGCATCACCCCATAAATCGGTAATTAGCCCAAAAGTATAAGCTTTCATTACTAATGCAACACCTTGATGAAACTCGTTTTCCCCTTCTATTGCTTTTTTGTAATACTCATCATTATTTCTTAATATACTATAGTAACCTGACCAACTAGTACTTGAATTATCCCAGTCATAATCGTTATGGTTACCCGACCACCCGTCTTTTTGGGTATGTTGCATAACGCCGGAAAAACGATCGAATCCTAAACTTACAACATATTGACCAACGCCCGTAACTATTGTAGGTAATAATAAGTTAAGGTCTGCCTTTTCAGGATCAACACCATTTGGATTAATATTTAATTCGTCCAGATCTTTACAAGATATAACAAAAGTAAACACTAAAGCTAATGCGATTATAAAACTATTTTTTATTTTATTCATGATCATAAATGTTTAATTTCTTAAAAAGTAAATCCTACCTTAAATCCAACAGGAACAACCCAGGGCTCCGCATTAAACCTTTCAACCCCTTGGCTAAAACGCCCACTTCCTTCTGCCTGATATGCCCTTTCGGGATCCACACCTAATTTAGCATCTTTGGTCCAGATTAATATATTACGACTATAAACAGAGAAATTTACATCCTGCATCCCAATCGATTGTGAGATATTATTGGGAAGCCTGTAATTAATTGAAATTTCCCTCAATTTTATATAGTCGGCGTCAAACAAATTAGCCTCGCCAAGATCCCAGGGATAGCTCACAACGTACGGTAAAAATACTGTACCCTCGTTACCCAGGTTCTCTTGTACCAGAATAAAATTTCCATTATCATCATAATAACCCATTACACCAGGTGCAAAAGTACCATCGTAAACAGTTACCCCGCTAAAGCTTTCAGGAAATCCACCATATTCGGGTGTTGGCCCACCAACAGGCCTTAATTTATCGCTTAACAATAGTTGATCTTCGTTTGCGACAACCCAATCGCGAAGTGCCTGGCTTGGTGCACCACCCAATTCACCTGGATGTACTAACTCATCAAGCCATGTTTGCGTGGACACCCCTTCAGTTAAATAACGTGTGGTTTGCGATATATACTGGCCACCATATCTCCAATCGAATGTCAGGTTTAAGGTAAAATTCTTATACGAAAGTGATGATTGTAAGCCCATTATAAAATCGGGGTTATAATTTCCCACTTTTGAATATTCCTCTTCACCTTCCCATTCAGCATCAAGCCCACTACCAAGGATTGGATATCCAAAGTATGGCGAATTTTCATCGCTTACCCGATTAACCTTTCGGGAGTATAAATTACCTACCAAACCATCGCGATCAAGTTCTTCATCTTGAACATAACCGATATTTTTCACCCTGGCATTATCCCAGAACTGGATAAACTCCACCTCATCAGTTAATTCTATGATCCTGGTTTCATTTTTCGTGAAATTCATATTCAGATCCCAATTCCAGTTAGTTGTATTCACAGGAGTCCCCCCCAGTAAAAATTCCCAACCAGTACTTTGCAATAAACCTGCATTAATTTGAACCCCGCTAAAACCGGTAGAAGCTGCTAAAGGGACACCTAATATTTGGTTCCTGTTATCAACGGTATAATAAGTTCCTTCAAAACGCAATTTATTACCAAATAATCTAATATCTGCACCAAATTCAAGCGATGTTGATTCTTCGGGTAAAAGATTAGGGCTTAACAACCCACTGCTTTTTGCTAACCTTATTGCATCTCCCCACTGTCCGGCATTACCGTACGTTGCAACCAGTCCATATGGACTTGTGTCGTTTCCTACCTGTGCCCAACCACCCCTTAGTTTAAGCATGTCAACAATTGCTCCCATATTAAATATTTCATCAGCTAAAATACTTAATGAAGCGGAAGGGTAAAAGTAAGATCGATTTTCAGGTGGCAGGGTACTCGACCAGTCATTTCTTGCTGTTAAATCAAGAAACGCAATATCTTTCCATCCTAAATTAGCCATGGCATAAACACTGTTCATTCCTCTCTGGCTTCTATAGTTGCTGAAATTTAATGCACCGGAACTTATATTTTGAACGGTAAATACATTTGGAACCACTAAGCCTGATCCCGATTTAGATGAATTACTTATACTTGAAGCTTTTGAGTATAAAATATTTCCTCCGGCAGAAATTGATGCTGTTATATCGCCCCAATTATTTTTATAAGTACCCAATATATCAATGTTTCTTTCAAGCCCGTTGCTATTTACAATTCCATAAGCTCCATTGTTTGGTTCTTTTGTATAACCTGGAGCCATTTTTGTTTCTCGCACTTCATCAATTTTGTTCATGGTAAACCGCCCCATGACATTTAGCACCGGCGAAATCTCCCAATTAGCAACAATATTGCCATAAATCCGGTACCTGTTAAAACTGTTGTTTACATCGTAAGCTAAAAAATATGGATTTTCATGGTTTCCTGAAACCCTTGCGATATCGCTCCCTGTCCCATAATCCTCCAATTTCAGAATGTCGATATTTGCCGGATGTTTGTAAACCCACTCCAATGGATTTGCCCCCCTGTTTGAAGCCGGCCTGTTATCAGCAAAGGTATTGCTAAAATTAATATCTGTGCTAACAGTAAAATTCTCCCGCACCTTTGATAAAGCCGATAAGGTTAAACCATTTTTATTAAGGTCGGAATTTGGCACCAATCCACTATGAACCATATTGGTTAAACCAAGCCTGTAGCTTGTAGTAGAATTACTACTTGAGATGGATGCACCATTTGTAGTAGTGTAAGCATAGTCGTTGATGAAATTACTAATATTATTGGGGTACGACATAACCTCTGTTGGCACCGGAACTCCATTTGCATCTAACGGTGCATCCCATTGCACTGCCCAGTAACCTTTGTCATTTTCAGGTCCAGCACCTGTTCCATCGCCTGCGCTTATTGTTGGTAATATTCCTCCTCCAACATCTTCTGGCCTAAAGGAGAAAAATCCGGAAGAGAATTGAGTTTGTGCATCAAGAAAACGGGCTGGTATATCAAACACTGTATTGGATGTAACCGAAACCTTCATCCCATCTGTGCCCGTTGCTTTTTTTGTTGTTATAAGAACAACGCCATTCCCTGCACGTGTACCATAAAGAGCTGCCGCGCTGGGTCCTTTTAATATTGTAACATTTTCAATGCTTTCGGGATCCAAATCCGCAATCGCATTTCCATAATCCACTCTGTTATCTTTACCAAATCCTCCTACATTATTTACGGTATTAGACATTGGAACTCCATCTACAACAAAAAGAGGTTGATTATCCGTGGTCATCGATGAGGCACCCCTAATTACCATACTAACTGTGGAACCTGCACCTCCGGTTGAATTAATTGTTACTCCTGAAACTTTCCCTGCCATTGAATTCAGGACATTCTCCTGGGCAACCCTGGTAAGTTCTTCTCCGTCGACCCTGCCAACAGAAAAGCCAAGGGATTTTTCTTCCCTTTTTATACCAAGTGCTGTAACAACCACTTCCCCGAGTGCTTCAAAACTTTCTTCCATAATCACGTCAATAACGCTCTGTCCGTTAACAGCAACTTCTTTTGTTGTAAATCCTACAAAAGAAAATACCAGTGTCGCATTACTTTCATCTACCCCGATACTGTAGTTACCATCAACATCGGTAACTGTCCCACGAGTCGTACCTTTTACAATGATACTTAAACCGGGTAATCCCAGGTTATCGCTTGCTGAGGTAACTTTTCCAGTAACCCTGTGCCCGTTCGTATTTTGTGCAGTTGCCACGGAAAATACCAGTAGCAAAGTTGCAGATATTAAAAAGACAAGTAATTGTCTTGTAATATTTTTTAAATAATATTTATAATCCATAACTCTTATATTGAATTAATTTCTTTACGTTTATTTTAAATTTTTACCGTATAACATTAATTTCTAATTAACTGCGTCGAATGTAAGTACAAGGGCGTGCGTGTTAAGTGGAAGATGATCAGGTGAAGCTGCCATAAACATTACCACCTGCATTGATTTATCTTTTACTTCTTTCACGATTATCTTTTTTTGGAAATCCCAAAATCCTAAAAATTCAGTTCCGGAAAAGTCGAGAGTACTAACATTCTTATACGTCATAACCCCACCTGGTCCATAAACAGAAGGGACATTGAGATCTTCGTTTTCAACATAAGTAAAAGTAGCCCCGCTCTCTGGAGTATATGAAGCGGTACAAAGACCAAATGCTGCACCACCGGCATTCTTGATTCCGGCACCGCCAGTTGTAACCAACTGATAAACGTATCCGCTAAAGGCAGCACCATCTTCTTTTGTGTCATGTCCATAACCTCCATCAAAATGAAATGTAAATTCATCGTTATAAACTTCCCCCATTCCCAAATACAAATCAAACGCACCCTGTGGAAGCGCTTCAACTTCAGAAAAATCTGCATCTGCATCTGCAAATCTGTCTGTGGCAGAGTGATTTGCGCTAAGTTTCCAGGTTTTGCCGTTTGTCGCAGTTGGCCCTCCGGTAAGTAAAACGTAAGGAGTTAAAGCAACTGCTAAATTTACTTCAGCAACAACAGAATTGCCACTGCCATCTGTGGCAGTCAAAGTAGCTACATAGTAACCACCACTCTCATAAACATAAACCGGATTCTGTTCGGTACTTGTGTTTCCATCACCAAAATCCCATAACCAACTTGTGGCGCTATGGGTTAAAGCTGTAAAGGCAACTTGTTTATCCACCACGCTATGGAAAATTACAGCTGAAAGTGGAAACGTTGGCCTAACTGGTTCCTTGTCACATGACGATACAACGAATATCGCAATGAGAAAAAGTACCATGCCACTAGTAAAAGATTTGTTTTTCATAAGCTAGTTTTTTAGTTAAAGTATTATCACATCAAAATATTTTAAGATTGAAATATCAAGTCTTTTTACATAATTAAGCAATGAACTTTAAATATATTTTTTGGGGGGAGTTATTTTATTAGGCAATTAATAAAAATTAACGAATACTAATTTAAACTTTCTTAACCTAAACCAATACTATTTTCCCCCAACGTAGGTTTCGTACCGTAAATATAACTTAAAAAAGGTTAAGGACTTAAAAAAATATTATATTTAAAACGGTTTAGCAAACGAAAAAAATAACTGAATGAAGTATTTATTAGGTATTCTGTTTTTAGTGGTAACTTATTCAATATCCTTTGGGCAAGAAAAAATTTTTAAGGCTGGGGCGGCAAAAAGAGTTATTACTCCACAACCATTATTATCCGTTTCGGGAGGAGTTGGGACTCCGAACCCGGTTACTACAAAAAAGGGAGATTTATTTGTACGTGCCCTTGTTTTTGAAAAAGGTTCGGAGAGGATTGCAATTGTTGGCATCGATAATTTGGGATGGCCGGCAGTTCTTGGTAATAAATCGCGCGAGTTAATAAAAGGGATTCCTGCCGAGAATATATTAATAGGTGTAACTCATACGCACAGTGCACCCGATGCTTACGGTTTTCCCGATGAAAACGGAAATATTGGTGCCGATTTGAAATACCTGGATTGGTGTGTGATTCAAATTGCTGATGCCGTAAACGAAGCAATTAATAATTTAGAACCAGCCAATTTAAAAATTGCTGTTGAAGAGGCAAAAGAAAATATAGCCTATAATTATTATGCACCACAACTTTACGATCGACGGTGTGGAGTTATTCAAGCCGTTTCGCAAAACAGCGATAAAACTATTGCAACACTTGTAAACTATGCAACTCACCCCGAAATCATTGGCTCTGAACGCGGGATATTAACGCCTGATTTATGTGGCCCATTGTACGATAGAATTGAAAATAAAGTTGGCGGCATCGCAATTTTTATGAACGGAGCGCAGGGTGGAATGGTAACTGCTGACAACCGTTTGGAAGGTGGCGGAGAAGCAAATAACTGGGAAGAGTGCATTAGAAATGGAGAGTTGCTTGCAGACGAAGCACTTCGAATTATTGAAAAAGCCAAGATTCAACCGAACCCGGAAATTTATTGTACAAGCAAAATAGTTGAGTTTCCGGTTGAATCGGAATTAATGCAGACAATTTTAAATGGTTCCCCTTTAATGCAAAACAAATTAGAAAAAAATAAAATATCTACAGTTGTTAACCTTTTAAATATTGGAACGGCACAAATTTTAACAATCCCCGGAGAAGCTTTACCAAACATTGGTTTTTACCTGAAACGAAAAATGCCCACAAAACATTCCTTTCTTTTTGGACTTACAAACGATGCTTTTGGTTACCTTTTAACAAAGGTCGATTTTAATAGTTTTGAACGCTATAATTATATTAGCCGCACCAGCCTTGGAGAAATGACCGGTGAAATTTTTATTGAAGAAGTACTCGAACTAATTAAAAATTCCCCGGATCCAAATAAATAGGAATAAGTCCACAGAAAATTTCCAAAAAATAAATTTTACAAATTCAAAATACATTATGAAAAAGAAACTCTCGATTCTAATATTAATTCCAGCCTTATTATTTGTACTATCGTGTTCTACAGGAACGAAGAAAGCTCAAAATCAGGAACCAATTACTCCTAAAACTGCTTTGCAAAGATATCTCGACAACGGTGATGAAAGTTTTAAATGGGAATTAAAAGAAAAATTCTCGTACGGTGAATTATCAGCATTCGACATACTTCTCACCTCGCAAAACTGGCGCGATCATATTTGGACTCATCAACTTACATTGTACGTTCCTAAAGAAATTAATTATGATGGTGCGTTACTTTTTATTACCGGAGGCAGTGTTAAAGATGGTTTGCCAAATTGGAAAGAAAAAGATAATAACGAAGCAAAACTTTTTGCACAGGTTGCTCAGAAAAATAATGCTGTAGTCGCAATTATCAGGCAAACTCCAAATCAGCCACTTTACGACGATTTAGTTGAAGATCAGTTAATTTCGTTTACCCTGCATAATTTTAAAGAAGACAAAGATTACACGTGGCCATTGCTTTTCCCGATGGTAAAAACTGCGGTTCGTGCAATGGATGTTGTTCAAGCATTTTCTAAAGAAAATTTTGATACTGAAATCTCACGTTTTACAATTTCCGGAGCTTCGAAACGGGGCTGGACAACCTGGCTGACCGGTGCAAACGATTCGCGTGTTGAAGCCATCGGACCAATGGTTATCGACGTTTTAAATATGCCGGTAAGTCTCGATTACCAGGTTGAAGCCTGGAGCGAGTATAGTATTCAAATTGAAGATTACACAAAACTGGAAATTCCGCAAACTGTAAATTCGCCCGACGGCGATGCAATTAGTCAAATGATCGATCCTTATTCTTATCGCGAAAAACTGACTATTCCAAAAATAATTTTTATAGGTACCAACGATGAATACTGGCCCGTTGACGCCATAAAACATTACATAAACGATATTCCTGGAGAAAATTATATTCATTATGTACCAAATGCAGGGCACGATTTAGGTGGTGGCGAGCAAGCTGTTCGAGCATTAAGTGCTTTTTGGGGACGGACTCTTGAAAAACAAGAATATCCAAAATTTAATTATGAGATTACTTCAGATGAAAAATCAGCAACCTTATCAGTTGAATCGAATTCTGATGAATTATTGAATGTATTTCTATGGATTGCCGATTCCGATGATCGTGATTTTAGAGATGAAGAGTTCACAGCAATAACAATTGAAAACAAAGAGCAAATTAGTTCTGAGGTTGAATTTCCGAAAAACGGATTTAAAGCATTTTATATTGATATGGAGTATGCCGATCCGAAAGGTGGGAAATACACCAAAAGTACAAGAATGTATGTGGTAGATAACGATGAAATACTTTAATTAGAGTCTGACAATAAGTTTGCAGTTTTTTAGATGAAACAACAAATAGCAAAATTCAAATCACAAACCTGCAATGTTTAAAAGTTATAAACTATTTTGAATATTGAGATTTCGGTCGTTGTAATTTATTTGAACTTTGGTTTTTGTTTTTTGGAATTTTATAAAAACTAATCAAATTGAGGTTTATGCAATTCAAAACTATTATCTATTTATTTATACTCGTTTTTTTAATCTCTTGCGGGAACAGCAAATTACTTCCGGTTTCCAGTTTTTATGAATACGACAAAAAGTTACCACTTCAGGATTCTGTAAAACTGATAAAAGAAACTGCTGATTACAAACTGTTTTATGTTACATTCCAGAGCGTTCAAAACAAAAAGGTAACCGGATTATTAACGATTCCGGCTGGCCATGAAAATCCATTGCCCGTAATAATTTTGTTGCACGGAAAAGGAGATCGTAAAACAGTTGATTACATTGAGTATGGTAACGAATTGTTATATAAAAACGGTTTTGCCGTTCTCAGAATCGATATTATAAATCACGGAGATAGAATAGAAAATAGTTATGATTTCGATTTTAAAGGAGATACGCGATATTGGACACGCGATATTTTAACTCAAACTGTTTTTGACCTCCGACGTGCAGTAGATTTTATATCGAGCAGAAACGAGCTTGACCAAAATAGAATTGGATTTCTAGGAATTAGTCTGGGCGGAATAACCGGCACCATATTTTGCGGTGTGGAAAAACGGGTACAAGTTCCAGTTATAGTTTTGGCAGGCGGCCAAATGAACCTGATGTTTGGAAAACAAGCTCTTTCAGCAAACACAAAAAACTACCTGAGTATTATTGAACCAATAAATTTTGTGGAACAAATTGCACCCCGGCCTTTGTTAATGATAAATGCTGAAAACGACGATATTATTCCACCATTAATGAGCAAGCTGTTGTACAAAAAAGCAAATAAGCCAAAACAGATTATTTGGTATACTTCGAAACATCACGACATTCCCATAAACGATGTTTATACCGATGGAATAAACTGGTTTAATACGCATTTGAAACCTGAAAACGAAAAGAAATAGTTGGGTGAAAAGAGGTAAAAAGATCATAAAAATATTTCTAATAATTGTTGCGATTTTAACGGTAGTTTACTATTTCTATTTTGCATTACCATTTCGGGGTGTTCCTTTTAATGCACAACGTCATGGCACTCTCCCGTTAACTCCGGCCTGGGCTTTGGAATGCTGGCTTTGGGAAGACGATGTAAATACTGCCGAAAAAGTTGACGAATTGCTTGAAGGATATAAAAAACATGATATCCCGGTTCGTACAATTTTATTAGACAGCCCGTGGAGTTTGCGATACAACGATTTTAAGGTTGATACAACATTGTACCCTGAACCTAAAAAGTGGTTCAAAAAACTACAAGATAACGGTTATCGAGTTGCCTTATGGATGACTCCAAACGTTAATAATTTCAACAAAGGATTAAAAATTGAAAATTCGGATGATTGGTACATTAAAGCACACGACAAAGGATTTTTAGCAGGAAAAGGACAGATAAATAGTTGGTGGAAAGGCAAAGGTGGATTTATCGATTATTCAAACCCGGAAGCAGTAAAATGGTGGCACGGTTTACAACAGGAAGTTTTCGATTATGGAATAGATGGTTGGAAATTAGACGGTTCGGCCACACTTTTCTGGTCGAAAATTGGCCCGGTTCCATTTTTCTATAAAAAAACAAAATCGGGAATTATCACAACCCGTAAATACATGGATCACTATTATCGCGATGAATATTTTTTTGGATTGTCTCAAAACCCTGAATTTGTAACCTTATCGCGTTCAATGGATCGGGGATTTCACCCCGAAGGTTTTGCTCCCTTCGATGCCGCACCAGTTACCTGGGTTGGCGATCAACGTCATTCATGGAAATCAAATAAGGACAGTGATTTTGGTGCTGAAGACAAAACAGAATTGGTAATGGATGGAGCCAAAGGCATTGAAATGGCAATGGAAAATATAATGAATGCCGCCAAAGTAGGATACAATATAATTGGTTCTGATATTGCTGGTTTTTCAGGAAGTAAAATTCCTCCCCGGTTATACATTCGTTGGACACAGTTTTCGACATTCTGCGGACTGTTTTTAAACGGCGGACATGGAGAACGGGCTTTATGGAAAAGAAGCCAGCAGGAACTAGAGATTATCAGGGAATTCTCGTGGTTGCACACCGAATTAATCCCGTACATTTATAGTTATGTTGTGAGTGCACATAATGGAGGCGACGTACTTCAACGACCTGTAAAAGGAAAATATCACTACATGTTTGGCGATTACCTTTTGGTTGCGCCCATTTATAAAGATGACCTAAAAAACAAAGTAACACTACCGAAAGGAAAATGGAGATATTGGTTCGATGACAATGAAATAATTGAAGGACCAATAACTTTCGAACATGAATTTCCGCTGGAAGAATTTCCTGTTTATATAAAAGAAGGTGCAATAATTCCGATGAATATTGAAAGAAATTATACAGGAATTGGAGCTGAAAACGACAAAGGATTTTTAACGTTTTTAATTTATCCTGAAAAAGAAAGTAGTTTTACTGTTTTTGACACAGAAAATAGCGATAGTACATCGATAAAAATAAATGAAACGGCCAATGAAATTGAGATAATATTAGGCGGGGAAAAAATTCCTCATATTCTAAATATTAAAATGAATGAAAAACCGCAGCAGGTTTTATTAGATAAGCGGCCACTCGAAGCAGGTGTACATTTTCAATTTGAGAAAGAGAAAAAAAGACTTAAAATTAAAACCGAAACTTATTCAGTTGGAGAATATCAAATACTTAAAAACATTTCTAAATAGTCTATATTTATAAAAAATTAAAATCGTATTTTACGTCATTCAAAAAACAGTTCGTTATGAAAAAAATAGTAGTTGCATTATTAATTATCAGCACTTTTATGATTTCTCATTTTTCAATTATAAAAGCATCAAACAGTGAAACAGAAAGTAACAAAACCGAGCAAAATTGGGCCGAAAAGCTGGGATATCCTGCCGGTTCGAAGGTAATTATTTTACATTCCGACGATGCCGGAATGTGCGAAGAAGCAAATATTGCCACCGAGTATTATCTTGAAAATAATTTTATACAATCGGCGGCGGTAATGGTTCCATGCGAAAATGCAGAGGCTTTTGTTGAATGGGCTAAAAAGAATCCAACAAAAGATGTTGGTGTGCACCTTACCCATACCAGCGAGTGGAAAGAATACCGTTGGGGAACTGTTGCCGATCCGGCCGAAGTACCTGGTTTAATTGACCCGGATGGAAAAATGTGGCACAATGTACCGCAAGTTGTTATGAATGCAACGGCGGCAGAAGTTGAGAAAGAAATCAGGGCACAAATCGAAAAAGTAATTGCACAGGGTTACCGTCCGAGCCACATCGACACGCATATGGGAACTTTGTACGGTCACCCGAGTTTTGTTGCTGCATTTTTAAAAGTGGCGCAGGAATACAAAATCCCTGCAAATGCCATCGACCTTTCCAACCCGGAAGTAGTTGCTGTTTTTCGTGAGCAGGGATACCCAATTACCGACGATGTTATTGAGTTAGTAAATAAATATACCTTACCTAAAGTAGATTTTTTTACAAGCGCACCCAACGCAAAATCGTACGAAGAAAAGGTAGATAATTTTAAACAATTAATAAATCAGCTAAAACCGGGTATTACCGAAATAATTTTTCACCCGTCGGTAGAAACTGAAAATCTAAAGTCGATTACTGGTTCGTGGCAGCAACGTGTTTGGGAAGCCAAAATATTTGCCGATGCCGATCTAATTCAGTTTTTCAAAGACGAGGGAATTATTTTTACCAACTGGAAAGAGATGATGGCGAGGTTCGAAAAGTAGTGTAGATAAATGTGTAATATTCAATTTTGATTTCTTAAAAATGACTTTAAAAAAGCTTTGGAAAATAATCTGGGTTTCATTTGTGGTATTGTTTTCATTGGTTGTTATAATTCTTGTTGCAACCATTCGGGTTGTAGATAAAACTCCCTATTTTAAAACGGAATATTATAATGAAACCTTTGATTCGTTTAACGAAATATTAGCAAATAATACGGAGGGAACCGGGCAATTAGAAGCCGGTTTTGGAGTAGTAAATATTACTCCCAATATTATTTCCGGAGAAGAAAATCCACTTGAAGGTAAATTTAAAAAAGTTCCGCTGGCGGGTTTTGGCGATCGGAAAACTCCTGCCACCGGCGTTCACGATTCAATTTTTGTAAAAGCAGCAGCCCTGAAAGTTGGGAATAAAACAGTACTAACAATTAGTGCGGATCTTTTGTTAATCCCCCCACAAGTTGCCGACAGTGTTGCATTTCTACTAAAAAAGAATGCCGGGATTTCGCGAGAACAATTATTTTTTGGAGCTACTCACACCCACTCAAGTATTGGTGGAATGACACCCGGGATTATTGGTGAAATGTTTTCGGGCGAATTTCAACCCGGTATTATCACATTTTTGTATCATAAATTTACCGATGCTGCTATTCATGCTTTAACAGATTTGAAACCTGCTACATTTAACTCTTTTGAAATAAATGCACCTGAGTTAGTTAGAAACAGGATGAACGGAGAAAAGGGAAGATTAAATGATAAATTTTCAGGGCTTCAGATTCAACAAATAAATGGACGAAAAGCTGTAATTGGGGCTTTTGCAGCTCATTCAACAACACTTGGCGATAGCAACATGGAATTTAGCGGCGACTTCCCCGGATACTGGCAACGAAAAATTGAGGAAGAATTTGCCGATGTGGCAATCTATTTTGCAGGTACGCTGGGAAGTCATTCTCATAAAGGAATTGGCGACGGATTCGATAAACCCAAATACATGGGAGAAGAGTTGGCAAAAAAACTTATCGAAAGTAATGAAATGCAGGTTAACGACTCTGCTTCACTTTCATTTTTTTCTTTTCCTTTAAAAACTTCGAGGATGCAATTTCGGGTTACTAAAAACCTTTTCCTTGCACCGTTTGTGTCGGATAAGATGCTGCCACAGGCCGATTCCTGTTACATTCAGGGAATGAGGCTGGGAGATTTAATATGGGTTACTGCCCCGCTTGAACTCAGCGGAGAAATTGCGCTCGATGTAAAAAATGCGTTAAAACATGCTGGCTACAATTCAATGTTTACCAGTTTTAATGGTGCGTATCTTGGGTATGTAACTCCTTCAAAATATTATTACGATAAAACCTACGAATCGTATTTAATGGGTTGGTTCGGCCCATCGATGGGCGATTATGTAAGCGATTTATTATTTAAAACAAGTAATAACCTGGCGGGTAAAAGATTATAACAAATAATCGGGGCCTCTCTTTAAAACCTAATTCAAAAAACTAACAAAAAGAACAAGTACCAAATTACAATTAATTATTAATAACAGATCTTCTTTTTAAGATCCTGAAACAAATTCAGCATGAAGTTCTAATAAACAACGCTAGTTTGAACGTAATGCCGAATTTATTTCGGCATCTCAGCTGTCATTTACATATTATGCCTAATATTTTTGGGTGATCTCTACCAATGACAGATCTTAATTTAGAGATCCCGAAACGAGTACGGGATGACGTTAAAAACTTAGACCTTAGTTGATAATATCGTCATGCTGAATTTGTTTCAGCATCTAATGTCATTTACTTATTATGCCTATTAATTTTGGGTGAACTCTTACAATACGGACATTTTGATTTTTCGGAGTTGGCAAAGTTTTGTTAATTGAAACTTGTTTCAATATTTGCATAATTTATTGAAGAAACTCATAAAATTTTTTTTCTATTTGAATGAAAAGAGACTTGATTTTCTGAGCGTTGAATCAAGGTTTCGGTTTGAAAACAAAAACTCATCACCTTTCAGTCCAATCATTCCGTACGACATGTCAACATCAAACGACTGAATCAATTCAAGGTCGTCGTTGTTATTTTCCTTAACTTTTAACACTTTTGGGAAATACCCTTTTTCTAAATTTCCGTAGCAGGCAAAGTACCAATAATCTTTAAAATAACATGCAGTCTGAATTCCTTTATAAGTAAAACCACTTGCCAGTTCGTGTATTTTTTGCAAGTTGAAACTCAGGTTGTATTCATAAATAAAATTTACATCGTAGTTTCCATCTTCGGGAAGACCGCCAACTATCATTACTTTTTCATCGTGAATAGCAATCCCGCCTGCTCCATGCACAACTTCTGGCACAGGATATTTTTTACTAAAACTTAAATCGTCAGCGTTGTAAACATGAACCCACGAATCGGCCAGACCAGGTTCTTCGTTAAACTTACCAAAATTTACTGCTACAAATATTTGTCCTTTATAAAATTCTAAATCGCCATGATGAAACGGGACATCGATAACTTTTAAAATATTCCCGGTCAGATCGGTTTTTACCAGTTGTTTGGTATGCGACCAAAAAATGAAGTTATCGAAATCGCTTGCTAATCCTTGCAAATGTCCATCGTAGTTTTTTGAGTAAGAAATAATATCGGGAATTGATTTGAGTTTTTGTTGTTCTAATTCTGTTTTATATTGCGTGAAACAGCCTGGAACAATTGATAAAGTAAAAAACAAAAGAAAAAAATATTTAAGTGCTAATCTCATTTTAATAGAATTTAACGTAGCAAATCAGGATAATTTTTGCGAAGATTAAAACTGACTTTATTTAAACGATTTTCGATATTCCGACGGCGTTTTATTCATTGTTATTTTAAAATAGTGATTAAAATTTGCAAGATTATTATAACCACATTCATAACAAATTTGTGTAACCTGTTTATCGGTTTCGGCAAGTAATTTAGCCGCAATTCCAATGCGGACACTTTTTACATATTCCATAAAAGTCTTGTTGGTTTTTTTCTTAAAATACCTGCAAAACGAACTGGGTTCCATAAAAACCAACGAAGCAGCTTCCTTAAGTTTTACGCCTTCCTGAATATTCTGAAAAACATATTCGTAAATTGTATTTATCTGATCGCCATCTTTTTTATAAGAACTTGGAAGTGAAGAAGGCAGTGCCAAATACTCCCTGTTTTCAATCTTAAGCAAAAGATCAAATACCTTTAGCAACTGAATGTACAACTCCAAACCGCTTAAGTTAACCATTTTATGTAAGGTCGCAGCAACTTTTTCTGCTTTAGGCCCTTTAAACCAGATACCATTTTTCGCATCTTTCAACAAATTTACAACTGGCTCTAACTCTGGAATATTAAAAAAATCGGAACTGATAATATTTTCATAAAAATGGGTTACAATACATTCCGGCTCAGTATTTATTTCAGTTTCCAGAATTTCCCAACAATGCGAAATATTTGGTCCCAATAATACCAAATCACCCTTTTGATAACTTGAAATATGATTTCCTACAATTCGCCGCCCAGCACCGGATGTTATTAAATTAAGTTCAAAATTTTTATGAGAATGAATTTTATCCGAATTTGGATCCATCTTTAATTTACGAGTAATAAATGAATGTTTGTGTGGGACAAATATTTTTTCGTAAATAAATTCCATCTGTCTTTTTTAAACCTAATTGACGTAAATATATAGATTTAATCTTAACATGAATCAAAATTCAATGCAAACAAAACAAAATAGCAGAAGTAATATTGCTTACATTCCACTTCATTTGTATATGAAATTATTATTAAAAGGAATTATTCCACCAGTTGTAACCCCACTGAAAAATAACGATGAAATTGACGAACAAGGGTTAAGAAATTTGATCGAACATTTAATTTCTGGGGGTGTGCATGGTATATTTTTATTGGGAACAACAGGAGAAGCACCCAATTTAAGTTATAAACTCCGCAGTACATTTATAACAAAAGCGTGCAAACTAATCGATAAAAGAATCCCAGTCCTGGTAGGAATTACAGATACTTCTTTTGAAGGTTCGCTAAAAATAGCGGAATCAGCAAAAAATGCAGGTGCCGATGCCCTTGTTATTGCGCCTCCCTATTATGTGCCGATTACCCAAAACGAAATGATCGAATACCTTGAAGATCTCGTTCCGAAATTACCACTTCCGTTTATTATGTATAATATGCCAAGCTGCACAAAGCTGCACATGACAATTGATACAATTAGAAAAGCAAAAGATTTGGGTGCAATTGGCATAAAAGACAGTTCAGGCGACATATCATATTTATATTCCCTGATTGAAGAATTTAAAGGCTCACCAGAATTTTCAATCATTTCAGGCAGCGAACTTTATATTCCCGAAACAATTATTTATGGCGGACATGGTGCTGTAGCCGGGGGAGCAAATATATTTCCGCGTTTATATGTTGATTTGTATGAAGCTTCATTGGAAAAAGACCTTGCGAGAATTGCCCTGCTTCGCCAAAAGCTGATACAAATTGGAGATAAAATTTTTGACGTTGGCAAAACGCCATCAAAGCATATTAAAAGTATAAAATGCGCTTTGTCAGTAATAGGGGTTTGTAACGATTATGTTGCTCATCCGTTTCGTAAATTTAATAAAGCTGAACGTAAACAAATAGAAAAAAACCTAAAAGGGTTTTAGAAACTGTTTAAAAAAATTGCCAACTTTATCAGCTAAATTTACAAAATCTAATAATATTAAACTATGAAGCTGCCCGTTTTAGACCTTGCCGTTTTTATATTAATAACCTTTGGGAATGTCCTGTTTGGCGCCAGTTTTTACTTCAGGAACAAAACATCCGACCAGTTTACTTCGGGGGGGGGCAAATTACCGGCCTGGGTAGTTGGGATGTCGATATTTGCAACTTTTGTAAGTAGCATTAGTTTTTTGGCTTTGCCCGGAAAAGCGTATATGTCGAATTGGAATGCTTTGGTTTTTAGTTTTTCTATTCCCATTGCATCAATTCTTGCAGTTAAGTTTTTTGTTCCATTGTACCGGAGCCTTGGCAGCATTTCGGCCTATAATTACCTTGAAATCCGTTTTGGGACATGGGCGCGTATTTATGCTTCAATATGTTACATGTTAACCCAATTGATGCGGACAGGTGCAATTTTACTTTTGCTGGCCCTTCCCTTAAATGCTTTGTTTGGATGGAACATCAAAACCATTATTATTGTAACAGGAATTGCGGTAACTGCATATTCAATGCTTGGTGGCATCCAGGCAGTAATCTGGACCGATGCTATACAGGCAATTATCCTTATTGTGGGGGCATTGGTAAGTGCAATAGTTTTAACATTTTCGATGCCAGAAGGCCCAAAACAATTATTTGAAATTGCAGCGGCAAACGATAAGTTCAGCCTGGGCAGTTTTGGTGCCAGTTTGTCGGAATCTACCTTCTGGGTGATACTAATTTATAGTTTGTTTATTAACCTTCAAAATTTTGGGATCGACCAGAATTTTGTACAACGTTATATGACAACCAGCTCGGTTAAAAAAGCAAAATCATCGACATTATTTGGTGCCCTGTTATATCTCCCCGTTTCATTGGTTTTCTTTTATATCGGTACTGCACTCTTTTCGTATTACACGGCTCAACCAGATTTATTACCTGCTGAACTAAAAGTTCCCGGTGCCGGCGACAAAGTATTCCCGCATTTTATTGTGAATGCCCTGCCTACCGGAATAACGGGATTACTAATTGCTGCGATATTTGCCGCCGGGATGAGTACTGTTTCAACAAGTATTAACAGTACCGCCACAATTGTTCTTTCCGATTATTACAAACGCTATTTCAACAAAAACCCGAATGAAAAATCATCGATGAAAGTGCTTTATATTTCATCGGTAATATTTGGTGCCCTGGGTGTAATTATCTCGCTGGCCCTTGTTGGTGTTGAAAGTGTTTTAGATACCTGGTGGTCGCTTGCATCAATTTTCAGCGGCGGGATGCTTGGCCTTTTCCTACTTGCATTTCTATCAAAAAAAGTGCGAAATATAGATGCTGTTATCGGGGTAATTATTGGTGTACTTGTAATTATCTGGATGAGTTTGACCCCACTCTATTTTACAGAGGGGAACCTGTTAGCATTTAAAAGCCCATTTCACAGTAACCTTACAATTGTTATTGGTACGCTGGTTATTTTCCTTGTTGGCTTTATTTCAATAAAACTATTCTCAGTAAAAAAAGTTGAAAAATAGTTTTACAGGATTAAAAAATTATTCAAAACATGAAACCCTTAATGCTAAACTGTTTTTATTTATGCTTCTATCGGCAGAAATTTTTGAACAACAACCTTTTAATGACAAAAACGCAGTTGTAAAATTAAAATTTATTTACACAGCTGAAAATGTAACGTTCCAAAGTTGTCATGCCTCAACAATTAAAAAGACAGAAAATGGGCCGATTGCCACATGGTTTGGAGGAAAGGCAGAAAAAGATCGCGGTGTTGGAATCTGGTTGAGCACTTTTTCGAATGGTTCAAGGTCAATCCCGGTTGAAGTGGCCAATGACATTCGTCAATTTGAGATATTCCACCTGGAACCGAAAATTAATAAAACACACTGTTGTTATTCCTTCGAAACTAAAACCAAAGCAAAATTAAATGATGATTGACAGTTCAATAAAGTTTTAGACGATTTTTATTACTTTCGACAAATTAAACTCAAATCATGAAAAATTTTATACTATTTCTGTTTTTAACTGCCTTCTTTTTTGCATGTAACAATAACGAAGAAAACGGTTATCTTTGGTTCAAAGGAAATACACATTGTCACTCGATAATTAGCGACGGGGATAGTGCACCGTTTAAAGTTGTAAAAGCATACCACGATCATGGATACAATTTTTTGCTGCTAACCGATCATAATTACCTCGTTGACAAAGACACGATAAAAATGCCGGAAAATTTGCGTACTGATTTTTTAATGATTCCTGGAGAAGAGGTAACTGACAAAAAATCGGTACATACCACTGCTTTTAATATAAAGGAATATGTTCCTTTTAGTGGCGATCCAAACCTTGAAACCGACATACAAAAAAGACGGGAAGAGATTATTAAAACTATAAAATCGCCAACTAATTTAAGTAAAACAGAATTACTGCAAATGCATGTTGATGGAATTCTTAAAGCAGAAGGCATTCCATTTCTCAATCATCCTAATTTTAGTTCTGCCTTGCAAGTCAGCGATATTTTACCTGTTACAAACCTGCACCATATTGAATTATACAACGGACACCCGGATGTTGCCAATTGGGGAAAAGAAGGGCACGTTTCTGTCGAAGCAAAATGGGATTCGTTACTTAGCCGGGGAAGGATAATGTATGGTGTTGCTGCCGACGACATGCATAGTTTAACAATCAATACGCCAAACAAATCGAGCCTGTTTAAAGGTTGGGTAATGGTAAAAAGCAAAGAATTAACTATTGAGTCAATTCATCAATCTATTTTAAATGGCGATTTTTATTCTACCAACGGTGTTACTTTGAAAACAGATAAAATGACCGCTAAAAAATGTGTAATTGAAATTGATGAAATTGCAACTCAAAAAGAAATTCTGGATTCGTATGGTGTACCTCGTATCGACAAAACCGGGCAAATTGGTTACACAATCGAATTTATTGGAAACAATGGTATTGTTCTTTCAGGAACAAATGGATTAAAAGCAAGTTACAAACCAAAAAGAGTTGATAAATACGTAAGGGCAAGGATAACATATTGCACTGAAACTGACAAAGGTTTTGAAAAACTTTTTGCCTGGACCCAACCGGTTTTTTTGAATTAGCCTATAAACTTTAATCTATTCAAAAGGAATTCGGGAAGAATTTATTTCCAGAGTTTAAACTATTTTTCGGTACATTAACCGACAGATAATTTGTAATTCTCAAAGTTGCCCCTCAGCCTTTTCCTGTATTCCGCAATGAGGCACCTAAATCGCTTGAATCAGGTATTTTTAGACACTCTATTACATCATTAATATTTTGCTGTGAATAAGGAATATCCAATCTAATATTATATTCGCTGTGTTGCAACAAAGAACTCTGGTTTGATTACCCGCCGAATCCCGCATTGACTTTAAATTTGCATTGACAAACATTAGAAAGGTTAGTTTATAATGTATATGATGCAAAGCCAGGGAATAGTTTTAAAAGTCGTATTTTACATTTTCAGGCAATGTTTCCACCCGCAATTTCATCCATTGTCCATCTATTTTTATTACTACAATATGGTTTTCTTTATCGTAAAAAATGGTTCCGTCGTCGCTGTTTTTTAGTGCTTTGTAGTTTACATGTTTTGCACTTTCGATATAATTTTGCTCATCGTCTCCGGCAGGTTCATCCTCTCTTAAATCTTCTTTGCTAATTCTTCCCAGTGTAAGGGCATTTGTTAATTGTAAAGCTCCGTAAAAAATGGCATTGTCTCTACTAAACATAAAAGAGTGCTGTCTTACATCGGAGCCAATTCGAAACCAATTGTAGGTCTGGTTTGAATGACCCCACAAGGGACTGTAATAGTACAACTCGGCAACCGGACGTTCTTCTTCAACATGTTTGTTTACTAACATTGTAATCCTCGATTTATCGTCGCTGGCGTACCCTTCAAAAACATGATAACCCCAGCGTTTTTTGTTTTTCTCGTAAGTATTTCCTCTTACCTGAATCATATACGGAGTGCTTAATATTCCATCAACAGTTGTAAACATTGGTGTTAAGCGAGTGTCGAATCCAAAATGATACCCTTTTTGTTTCCACATATTCCATGTGGTGTCGATATCAGAAGTTAATACCGCACGGTATGAATGGGAGAAAGAGGAACCTTTATGTAATTTTAAATATTTATTATCGACAACTCCTGTGTTTTGCTGTGTATATCCGGCCTTAATAATCAGAAGAATTGCGAGTAAGCTAACTATTCTTTTCATTGTACTTCTTTTATTTTAACTTAAATATATAATTAATACCGAATATAGTTCGGTCATAGAGTAAGAACTATTTAATCCCTGTCAAGTTAGTATAATCTCGGTCATAAATACTTAGTATGCTCAAATGTGGCACAGATTGCAAATCCGCGCCAGCGGGATTAGAATAAAAAGTTGCCAACTAAGGGTATTCATACCATCCTAGATATAACTTTAAAAAAGAAGTAAACATGTTAAACTGGTTATTACCAGATTGGTGTTTTGAATTATCGAATAGTTTTATTTACAAGTATTAAAATAAAATTATTTATTTATATTACAACAGAACTCTTGTCAACGTAATATTCGAATTATGCTCTGTAAACATTAAATCTTTAATCTATTTATTTATGAAAAATGCAGTTTTATTATTCCTGGTAGGTTTTATATTATTTCAATGTACTCAAACCGATACGGATGATTTGGATCTATCTATAAAAATCCAAAAGGTAGGAGATGAAAATATACTATACGATTCAGCATATTTTAATTGGGGTTCATCAATAATAAAAGGGGAAGACGGCAAATATCATTTATTTTATGCTCAGATGCCAAGGGAGCATGGGTTTCATACCTGGCTTACTAATGGTGTAATATCTCACGCTGTGTCTGACTCTCCTGCAGGTCCATATAAACATAAAGAAATTGTACTTGAAGGTCGTGGTACCGGATATTGGGATGCCCACACTGCCCATAATCCCAGAATAAAATACTTCGAAGGAAAATACTATATTTATTATATGTCCACTAACCTTGGTGGACAAACATTAACTCCTGAGGAATGGGATCAGGCACAACACGAAAGATACGACAATAAATTCAGATCGATTGTTAGGGAAAATCAACGAATTGGGGTGGCTGTTTCCGAAAGTATAGATGGTCCGTGGACAAGATTTGATAAACCTATTGTAGAACCAGGCGGACCAATTGCAAAGATCACCTGTAACCCGGCCATAACTCAACGACCTGACGGAGGTTACCTTATGCTTGTCAGGGGAGACAAACCTGATGAAAATGATTTGGTTAGAAGTCAGGCGGTAGCACTTTCACCTACTCCAATTGGTCCATGGGAGATCCAACCCAAAGCTGCTGTAGGTGACCTGAATTCAGAAGATCCTGCTGTTTGGTATGATCATAATAGAAAAAGGTATTATGGGATTTATCATGCTTTTGGATATATAGGACTCATAACTTCATTAGATGGATTAAACTGGAAAAATGCAAAACACTACAAAGTCCTTGGAAAATCTTATTCACATAAAAATGGAAAAGAAATAAAAGCCACCAAATTAGAACGTCCGTTTGTTTTTGTTGAAGATGGAGTAGCCAAAGTACTAACAGTTGGCATGAAAGAAACAAATGGCGACTCTTATTCAATGTTTATACCGCTTGAATAAAACAATACCCCACTGCATACAATACGAAATAAATACCTTCACGATTATAGAACTTGTATTTTTTTGCTCAAATATGGCACGGATTGCAAATCCGCGCCAGCGGGGGAAGAACTACAGTTGGATTACCCACTGAAACTCGCATTACATTTACATTTTGTTACCTGCTGGGCTTTCATTTCAATTTAATTATATTCTCTTTTATTTTATTAATTTCCACATGTTTATCTTTTACTGGTAAATTTTCTATCATGGTAAGTAATTCTGTTTTATTCGAAGCTCCACTTAGAATTTCCTCTCTAACGAAATTTACAATTGCGAGAGAATGGAGATATTGAAAGTCCTTGTCCTTTGCACTTTTTATTGCCTCTAAATATAGTTTTCGTCCAGCATCATGAAAGCCTTTTCTATGAAGAATTAATCCTTTTGTTGCCACTAAGCAAATTTTGTTTTTTTCAGTCAAATCAGGATTTAAACTTATTTTGTTTAAATACTTTTCAGCTTCTTCAATTTGGTTTGTTAGACCTAATGAATATGCAATATTATTGAGCAATTCCGCATCATTAGGATGTGATGTCAATCCTGCTTTGATAATTTTTATTGCGTCTTCTTGATTATCAGTTATTGAACTAGCAATATGAGATGCCAATTGAATCGGTCTTTTTGCGTAAGGAGTATCAATAAACCACAATAATGCATTATTAAAGGACATATCCCAATTCTCTTGAAAGAAATTATCCATTGCAACAGCTTCATAATTATTCTGAATGTCAAAGTCAATGGGGGAAGAATAAAATGATAATCCAAATTCTTTTGAAGCCCATTCAGCTTGCGCTAAAGAATTATCATTTGGTGAAATCAATGAACTATTAAAAAGTTTTTTCCCGCTTTTAAAACTACCATTTATTAATTCTAAAGTCCCAATTGAACTTGACAATTCCGTTAGAATATGCGGATGGAAATTGTTAGAATTTATAAGATTAAGTCCTTTCTTAACAAATCTTGATGACCTATTTCTAATTGTAGCCAATGCAATTTCAGTTGAAGTTAACCACGGGTCAACATTTGTTAAATTTGACTTTCTTAGAATATCATGAGCAAATCCAATATCTGTTTTTGCAAAATGACGCGAAATTGCACGCAAGATAAATCTATTGTCTGGTGCTATTGAAATCGCATTTTTTAAATAAAAATCAGCTTTATCATTTTGTCCTAAAATTGAATAAAGTCTTGCTATTTCAACATACGCGATAGCATTTCTTGGAAATGCTATTATATTTTTCTTTAACTGATTTATTTTTTTATAAAAAGGTTCTTTTTCAATAATTATATCCAATAAGTCTGTAGCAAGTTCCTCTTCTTTCTTTTTATTATTTAAAGACAAAATATTTTTTGCTAATGAAATTTGAGCTAATGTTGAATCTTGCTTATTTGATAGTATGAACTGCGCCGCTTCAATTACAGAATTATTTGTAATATAATTGTTTACAATGGCAGCACTTAATAATTCACCGGCTTTAGAAATTGATTTATCAAAATTCCAGTCAATAATATAAGAATCAATATTTAAATTTGGCAGTTCTTTTATTGCCAAAGAATTATTTAATTCGCCTAATGAAACTGTGGTGCAAAATGTTCTCCAATTAGGGATAACTCTACGTTTCTTGAATTCAAAAATGTTTGCCATTTACTTTTTCTTAGTGAGTTGATATAGAAACTTTTTATGCAGTAGTTCAAATCTACTGATATACCTTTCTAAATTATAATTACTTCCTATGGATTTAATGTCTTTTGGATGTCCTCGCCTTTCAGGCAATGGATAACATAATTGTTCAACAATAATTGTTAGTTCACTCTTTAATAAGTCATCTTGCAAAGTTTCTGTAAATTGATTTAAAGCATTGAAGAAAGCCTCAATTAAGTATAGTTTAACTTCATCAAATGCACCTCTAAATTTATCCCAACG
>Ga0233437_1002834_pt1 | contig 24803 bp, 22 predicted proteins | sample SI_122_August201_FD_182714 | JGI IMG/M metagenome (GOLD analysis project Ga0233437, IMG submission 182714) | Seawater microbial communities from Saanich Inlet, British Columbia, Canada - SI_122_August2016_200_MG | ecosystem: Environmental > Aquatic > Marine > Inlet | place: Canada: British...
TGGGTGGAAGCGGGTGGATTTTGGGGCGGATGAGTTGGAAGGAAAGGGGATTGTTACTTATGAGGTTAGTCGGACTTGGAATCCTAAGCGGATGAGGGTTTCGGGGGATGGGAGGGATTTGGGGGTGGCGGTGGCTGTTCCTTGAAAGAAGAGATATTCACCACAGAGACACGGAGGGCACGGAGGTGCACGGACTTACAGATACTGCGTGCAAGGCTTTTTTTTGTTGGCCATCCCGGTTAAATAGGGGCAAAGTAGATTTAACGCGGGACAGGTATTCTCGGGGCTGCAGTCATTCGCTAATGTTCAGGCTCCCACGCTCGTTAGCCCCTACCGCTGAAGCACTGAGGTCGGATGGCAGGGGGGCAAATGACTACCCATGGCTTTCCTTACCTTCTATGTGGACAATTTTCTCTTTTACCCACGAACGTACCAGCTGGGCTCTGTCGATGCCTGAGCGTTTGGATTCGCGGTCAATTATTCTGATGTCTCTGGGTTCCATTCGCAACTGGATTAACTTCTTTGGCGGCCGTGCGAATTTCAGTGTTCCTTCTTCCCAGCCTTCATAGTCTTCCGGCTGGTTTTTCTCCCAGAAGGCTTCCAATTCGTGATCGTTCATGGGAGGGACATCCGACAGTTTTTTCGAATCTCTCATGGTTTGCCTCCTCTCCTGTTGTACATGTCTCTTGCTGTGATGATTCTCAATACATGCGAACTGGGCTGAAGCGCAATCGCCGTCTCTTCGTGTGGAGACAGAATCCTGACCAGAGCGAGAAGGTATCTCCCGGAAAAGGTTCGACCGTAAATGAAATAAAAATCCCTGTGAGTGATGGAAAATGCCCGTGGATCATCATAAATGATCTCTTCAATCTCCCAGATTTCAACGTGGTGTTTTCGAAGAAGTTTCTCCCGAACTCCCGAGGAGACAGTGATTTCACATTGAAATGCCTTGCCTTGCCCCATAGACCCATACCCCCTTGCCATCATTTGTAGTATCTTATAGTATCTAACAGTATCTGTCAATGCCGATTTAGCATTTGAACAGCGCGTTCAACCACTGTGCCTGAGGTCTGAGTGAAGAATGGGGGACGTGGGCAACTTTGTAAACTTATTAGACAGGATTAACATGATTTTCAGCCCCAGTTAAAAAAAAGCCGGAAAGGTTTCACGGGGTAAAGATTTTTTTGTTTGCATTTTCAATTGCCGGAAGAAATTGAAAATACCAAATCGCTTCGCGAAGGGGGAAGGGACAGTAGTCTGGGGTCGGGAAAGGACGGAAGTCGGTGATCAGTGGTCGGTGGTCAGAAGGCGGAGAGCAGTTCTTATGGTGCCGATGTGGGTCTGGCAAGTTTCTGGGAAACAATGGCATTTAACGAGACCCCGGCTTTGGCAGCCTCAATAGCAAGGGCTCGGTGCACCCGCCGATCAATTCGTACATTGAATTGTCCGCTGTATTCTTTCCTTGCCGGTGCAACGGGAACAGGTTCCCCGTACTTTCGGTAGCTTTCCTTCACACCTTCCCAAGCGGTCTGTAGTTCGCGCAGAACGTCTTCCGGCGATTCCCCAAATGCGGATACATTCGGCAGTTCAACAAAATGTGCAAGATATTCGCCGTCATCGTCCAAAAACACATTGGTAGAAATGGGGTCAGACTTTGCTTATTGGGGTTATTGGGGAAACAGTGAGCAGAGGTCAGTGAGCAGTTGGTGGTGATGGATAAAAAATCATTACACTGGCGAAAGAACTTGCAATCGATGATCGGAATTGCGAGGATGCCGGAATTCGGGGCTGAGATGAAAGAGGTGATGATCTGTGAAGCATGTGCTGGGCTTTTTAGTTTTGATGCTTTGTTGTCAAGCAATTTCTTGGGCTTATGAAACCGCTCCTCGAATTTCGGATCGAGAGATTGTAGAACGGCTGACAAAACTGGAAGAGGGGCAGAAGGCCATTCTGCGTGAAATCAACAAGCGATTTGAATCCATGGACAAGCGGTTTGAATTTATTGACAGACGTTTTGATCAATTGATCAACATTATGCTCGCTGTGATATGCGCTTTTGCTGGGATTGTTGCGGTTACCATCGGTTTTGCTATCTGGGATCGGAGGACCATGATCAGGCCACTTGAAACAAAGGTGAGAATGGTTTAAGGCCGCCTTGAGGCGGTGGAGAACGAGTCAGAACACTTCGACCAGGACAAACTGAATAGACTCGTCGGGGCCATGAAAAAGCTGGCCTCAGGAAACCAGGGAATCGCCGAAGCCCTCAGAAGCTTTAAACTACTGTAATCTTGTATTCATTTTGAAAAAAGAATTCTATTTCATTGCTCATAAAGGACCTTTGGTTTGGCGGCGTTAAGTGCCAGTCTCATCTGGGATCTGACCAAAAGGGACTTTTCCGAACGCTTTGCGGGTTCTGCCCTGGGGTCGGTCTGGGCTTTTATCTGGCCTCTAGTGAATTTGTTTATTTATATTGTCATATTTGGCAAATTCATGGGGGGGAGGCTGCCGGGAAGCTCGGATATTTATGCCTACAGCATTTATCTGTCGGTGGGTCTGATTCCATGGACCGCTTTTTCAAGTTCCATTGGCAGATCTTCCACGGTCTTTCTGGACAAGAAAAATATCATATCCAAAATTGATGTCTCCCTGCCGTCCCTTCTGGTTTTCATCAATCTGTCAGAGACCATTACATTCCTTATTACAAACGTCTTCCTGTTTGCCTTTCTGTTGGCAACCGGCTATGAATTCAGCCTGAAACTGCTGCTGTTCCCTTTTATATTTTATCTTCAGCAGATTTTGGCCTTAGCGTTGGGATTGCTTTCGGCAACGTTAGTCGTTTTTGTGAGGGATTTGAAAGAAGTGGTAGGGATTATTCTTCAGTTGTGGTTTTGGTTTACCCCGATTGTATACGTGAGTAATATCCTGCCTGATTTTATGAAAAAAATTGTGATCTTCAGCCCAGCTTTCATTATCACTGAATCCTATCACAGGATATTCGTATTCCAAGCTTTTCCTGTTATATCATCTATGATCACTTTGACAATAATTGCTCATTTTCTTTTAATCGCGGCTTATCTATTATTTCGTTTCCTTGAAAAAGATGTGAGGGATTTCGTATGATCCAAGTCCTTTTCCTGCTTCTCTGGACCGGGCTTTTCTGCGGAATTGGCTATCTTTCCTGGATAAAGATTCTGAGGCATCTTAAAGTTTATCTCATGATGCTGTATAATTGTGCATATTTGATTGGTGTTTTCCTCATTTACCCTAAACTGGGATAAATCTTCTAAAGGTGTTTGATGAATATCCTTCTTGATGCACTGCCCTTAAATCGCCTTACCACCGGCATGTCTCGATATGTGCGAAATCTCTACCTGCAGATGGAGAAGCTGTCAAGTGTGAATGTCCGTTACTTCGGTGGTTATTCTTGTACTACCGAAATGCCGGTGAACATGAAGCCCGACGTCTGGATTAAAAATACCTCATTGACACGGAGGCTTCCTGCGCCCGCAAGTTTTGGATTGCATTCCGTCGGCTGGCTGTTATACGAAAAAAGATTGCGGAGGTGCGCCAAAAACAATGGATTTCATGTGTACCACGAGACCAACTTTATACCCGCCGAAATCAAAGATGTTCCTCAGGTCTTAACCATCTATGATCTGTCGCTTATGAAATTCAGAGAAACGCATCCCAGGTCGAGGGTATGGTTTTCAGATCTGTTTTTTAAACGCAGAATGAAGTACGTCGCCCACATTATCACCATATCGGATTTTGTCCGTTCAGAAATATGCGATGATTTGCACATTGATGGTGGAAAAGTTACGGCCATCCCATTGGCACCATCCCCGTTCTTCTTTCCGCGAGATAGGGAAAAGTCCAGGGGTATGATCAAAGAATTGGGTTTGCCCAAGGACTTTCTTTTGTTTGTTGGAACCCTTGAGCCAAGAAAAAACCTTTCGCTTCTGGTCAAAACATTGGCTGTATGTAAACACGATATTCCCATTGTTCTTGTGGGATGGGATGGATGGGGCAATGACGAGTGGTTGAAAACAGCCGAAAAAAAGGGTCTTCGAAAAAGGATATTCACCACGGGCTACGTGGATGAAGAAACTCTTGCATGTTTGTATTCAAGTGCCTTGGCGTTGGTTTTTCCGAGCCTCTATGAGGGATTTGGCCTGCCGGTGCTTGAAGCCATGGCCTGCGGGTGCCCGGTCATATGTTCAAACGTCGCCAGCCTCCCGGAGGTGGCAGGGGATGCCGGAATTTTGTTTGATCCATTTCAGGTTGAGGATTTAGGTGCGGCCATAGACAAGGTGGCGGGTGACTGTACACTAAGGGAAGACCTAATCCAAAAAGGTCTTTTGAGGGCTGCGCAGTTTAGTTGGGAGAATACCGCCAAAAAAACCCTCGAGGTATTCAGGGCTGTCTCGGGTCAGGATTAGCGGATGATCAAAGTTGAACATATTTCAAAAGAATTTAAGCTTTATCAAAATCCTGCGGATCGGCTTAAGGAGATCGTTTTCCGTCGAACCATGCATCGGAAGTTTTTTGCCCTCAAGGACGTCAGTTTTGAAGTGGAAAAAGGCCAATCCCTTGGGGTTGTGGGGCAAAATGGCGCCGGGAAATCCACTTTATTGAAGATCCTGACGGGGGTCCTTCTTCCAGACTCAGGAAGTATCCATGTGGGCGGCAGAATCACCGGGATTCTTGAACTGGGTACGGGTTTTAATTTAGAGTTTACGGGGTTGCAGAATATTTTTCTAAATGGAACCCTGCTCGGGGTCTCGAAGAAAGAAATCAATGAACGGCTCGACGCTATTATCGGTTTCAGTGAGTTGGGTGATTTCATTCATGAACCTATCAAGGTATATTCTTCAGGAATGGTCATGCGGTTAGCGTTTTCAGTTGCCATCCATGCGGATCCAAAGGCCTTTGTGGTGGATGAAGCGTTGTCCGTGGGTGATGCCTATTTTCAGCAGAAATGTATGCGCAAAATTAAGGCGTTTAAAAATAACGGGGGGTCGATTATTTTTGTTTCCCATGATATGAATGCTGTCAAAATTCTCTGCGACAGAGCGCTTCTTTTGGATCAGGGCTCAAAGATAGAAGAAGGAAGCCCGGATAAGGTTATCAATACCTACAACTTTCTTCTGGCAAAAAAGGGAAAGGGCGAAGAGATACACCTTCGTGAAAGCAGTGATGCGGAAAAGAGTTACGGAAATTTGAAAGTGGAAATCATTGACGCCAAAATGTTAGACAATAACGATCAGGATTCCGATGTTTTTATTTCCGGTGAAAAGTGCACCGTGGGAATTGTCCTCAAAGCAAACGAGACCATGGACGATATCACTGTTGGCATTTTGATCAGGGACAGATTTGGGCAGGATATTTTTGGGACAAACACCCACCACCTGAAGATCCCCATCAGCCTGAAATCGAGTGAGCGTTGTGTGGTGAAATATGTTATGGATGAGTTCAATCTTGGCTCTGGAAAATATACCTTAAACCTGGCCTTACACAAGAATGATACGCATATTGATGAATGTTATCAATGGTTGGATGTTATCAAGACATTCGAGGTGATTGAGGGAAATGATTTCAGATTTATCGGTTTTTCAAGATTGAAACCTCAAGTACAGCTTGAAATCCATTGATTCCATTTGAAGAGGTAAAATCTAGATGATAGAAACCAAAATTCCAGAGATAAATGTAGATGAGCTCATGGAAAAGATCCGAGCAGAGGTGAGACAAAGAAAAGAGAAGGGAAACATACCTTCTGAAACCATTCCCTGTGGAAATCTTGCCGTTCCATCCAGCCTATACGCAAGAATCGATCCGCTTGAGGTATCTTCTATTCCGGATCCGGAGCAATTTAAAATCAAAGGCCATTATCATATCAATGATTTTTTGAAATTCCGGGATCGGAATTTTATAATGGTTGCATACCGCGGTATCCTGAGAAGGCAGCCCGATCCAAGAGGCCTTGAGCATTTCCTTATTAAACTCCGTACCGGAAAGATGACCAAGGCTGAGATCTTGGGCAGGCTTCGTTATGCTCCCGAAGGTAAAATGAAAAAGACAAAGGTAGACGGTCTGTTTTGGAATTTCCTGGTTCAATCTTCTTTCAGCATCCCGGTTTTGGGATATTTCTCACGCCTTGTATTCGGCATCGGTAATTTGCCGTTGATCTTACATAACATGCGGGTTTTCGAGGAGCGTGCATCCACACAACTGGACTCTAGACGTATTGAAATTGCAGTAATTCAGCCTAAAATGGAAGAAATCATCAAAGCCTTCGGAAATTTGGATCCCATTTTGAATGGTAAGGTCGATAGGACTGAATTGGGGTTTTTGAAAGAAGAAATGGACGCTGCACTTGAGATTAAGGCTGACCGTGCTGAGTTTGGTGCTCTGAAAGAAGAAGTGGACGCCGCCCTTGCTGAGTTTGGTGCTCTGAAAGAAGAAGTGGACGCCGCCCTTGACACCAAGGCTGACAAGATCGTACTTGAAGATATCACAGGTCAGATCCGTGAGATTCTTCGGCAGACCAGGGATCACAAATTGAATATTCTTGACCAGCAAAGACGACTCATGTTTCTTCTTGAAGAGGCCCGAAAGAGATTGCCGGAACCAATTTCCACTGAGCAGATTAAAGAAATGCTGACCGAAGAGGACCAGATTCTTAATGCGATGTATGTCTCTTTTGAAGATCAGTTCAGGGGCACAAGAGAAGACATTAAAGAAAGACAAAAAGTCTATTTGTCGTATCTTGAGGAAGCCGGTCTCGGGGATGAAAATTCACCTATCCTTGACGTGGGATGTGGCAGGGGGGAGTGGCTGGAGTTTCTAAAAGAAAAAGGGTTTAAAGCTAGGGGCGTGGATGTGAACGCCCTATTGGTTGAGGAGTGCAGTGCAAAAGCACTTGATGCTGTGAGGGGAGATGCCGTTGACTTTTTGAGAAATCTGAAAAGCGGCTCTATGGGTGTTATTACAGGATTCCATATTGTGGAGCATTTGCCGATGAGGAAGATGATCTCCTTTTTTGATGAGGCCTTCCGTGTATTGAAGCCGGGGGGGATCGTCATTTTTGAAACGCCGAATCCTGAGAATGTCCTGGTGGGTAGTTGTACCTTTTACAGCGATCCAACTCACAAGAACCCCATCCCTCCTGATACGCTAATGTTTTTACTTGAATATCGGGGGTTTATTTCTTCGGAAATTGTCCGTCTGAACCCGCTGAATTTCGTGGAATACGACAAAGACGACTCTTTGAAGGATCTGATTTATCGCTTCAATATGTCCCAAGACTATGCGGTGATAACAAGGAAAGCCGTATGAAGTGCGTATTTTTACATCAATCCATCATACCCCATGATGCCATTGGCAATGACATTGCCCACATGTATAGAATTCTGGAGCGGAAGCATGATGTTTTTGTATATTGCAACATCCTAATGAACAAGACATTGAAATCTTTAAACCGAAATGCGCTTCTGGATTTCATCAGTAATGAAGATAACCTGATCATCTACCATCACAGTAATTACTGGGAGGAGGGTGAAGAGATCCTAAGAGGTGCAAAGGCAAAGGTGATTTTCAAATACCATTGCATAACGCCGGCATCTTTTTTCAAAAACTGTTGTGACGACTATTATTTTCTGTGCAAGCGTGGCTGTGACCAGACCCGTATATTGTTTAAAGAGCACGACACCGCCCTATGGATGGGGGATTCATATTTCAATTTTGCGGAGGCGGGCCTAGCCGGTTTTTCCAATGCGGTTATCATTCCTCCCTTTAATAATCTCGAACAGTGGAAGAATGTAGCGCCTGACGAGGCCCTCCTGAAGTCACTTCTGGAAAGTCCGACCATAAACTTGCTTTTTGTTGGGCGTATGGTTCCAAACAAAGGCCACCGGATGCTGATCGAAATCATGAGAGATTATGTTTCTCATTACGACAAGAATATCGCAATTTACATTGTGGGAAGAAATGACGATAGATTATACGCTTACAACAAGGCGCTTGAAGAATTGATCGAGAGTTACGGGCTCAAAAGCCGGGTTTTTTGGGTGCGGGAGGTAAATGATTCAACGCTACTTTCGTACTATTTAGGCTGTGATTTTTATCTTAACTGCAGCGACCATGAGGGCTTTTGCGTGCCCATCGTGGAGGCTCAGAGCCTGTGCCTCCACGTGATCGCAAAACACGCCGGCGCCGTACCCGAAACCATCGGCAGAGAACAAGTTGTTTTAAACGACGATCCCGCAGAGTATTCCGCTGCGATTCGAATTCTTTCCCAAAATGATCCTTACAGAGATTATGTGGTCAAAATGGGGCTTGAAAATTATAAAAGCAGGTTTACCAATGAAATTATTGAAAGGAAATTTGTAAAAGCTGTGGAGGAGTATGTGGGGGTGGCACTTTGAAGATTGCCATCGCAACTGTACAGGTCCCATTCATAACCGGGGGTGCGGAAATTCTTACCGGCCTTCTAGAACGCGAGCTGGTGAATCGGGGGCATGAAACTGAGATTGTTTCCATCCCCTTTAAGTGGTATCCCAGTGAAACGCTTTTGAATTGTATGTTAATGGGCCGGATGATGGATTTGACGGAGGTTAACGGTGAAAAGATTGATTTGGTTATTGCCACGAAATTTCCCGCCTATTATGTCAAACACCCGAATAAAGTTTTATGGTTAATGCACCAGCATCGCCAAGCCTATGATCTTTGGGGCACCCAATATGGTGATATCCATAATTGGAAGGACGGGGCGTTTATTAAGAAATCGATTTTGATTAACGATAATGCTTTTATTAGAGAGGCGAGAAGCGTTTTTACCATTGCAAACAAGTCAACAAGGAGATTAAAGAAATACAATAACATTTCTGCTATCACACTTTATCCCCCGCCGAAAAACCATGAAAAGCTTTTGTGCAAGGACTTCGAAAACTATATTTTTTACCCCAGCAGGATTGATAGAATGAAACGCCAGCGTCTTCTAGTGGAAGCCGCCCGTTTTATGAAGACGGATACCAAAATTTATCTGGCGGGAAAAGGTGCCAAGGATGAAACGGCCCATCTGAATTCTTTAATCACGAAATATGGCCTCGAAAACAGAGTGAAATTGCTGGGGTTTATTTCTGAGGAGGAAAAAATTGGGTATTATGCAAACTGTTTGGGGGTCTATTTTGGGGCTTATGACGAAGACTATGGGTATGTTACCCTGGAGGCGTTTTTTTCGAAAAAGCCGGTGATCGTGCATCAGGATGCCGGAGGTCCGCTGGAATTTGTGGATGACGGGGAAAATGGGCACATCCTAGACAATAATCCAAGGACAATCGCCAAGATAATTGATGAGTGGTCTTTAAGCAAGGGACTGGCCAGGAAAATGGGCATTAATGGGTATGATTCCATCATAAAAAAGAATATCTCTTGGGATTATGTGATCGAGTCCTTGCTGGGGGATACTTAGGGGTGTCGGGAGCGCGTCGAAAAAGCTTGCTATATGCCAGTCCCTTCCCGCCTATGGCGAGCGGCATTTCGGATTATTCCGAGGTGCTGATATATGGGCTTAAAAAATATTTTGATATTACGTTGTTAATTGATGATTACAGGCTTACCAACAAAAGGCTTTATAAAGATTTTGATGTGAAAATTATTAAAAACAATCGGCGAATACTTAATTCGTTTGATTTCAGAATATATAATATCGGCAATAACCCACGCTTTCACGGTTACATTTACGAAGCTGCCCTGGCCTGCCCAGGGCTTATTATCTTGCATGATGTCGTTTTGTATTACCTAATTATCGGTTTTTACCAGAATAGGGGCATGCTGTATTCGAAGATATATGAAATGGCCGGTGCCTGGGGGCTGCATTTGATTAAAAATCCCACCAAGTGTGGTGAGAATCTATTGGAACGTAAGGCTTTGGCACCCTATCTGCCACTGAATTCTGAATTACTAGAATCTGGAAGCAAAATCATGGTGCATTCAGATTACGCCTATCAAAAAATATCCGGGGTCGTGAAAGAGCCTGATCGGATACAAAAAATAAATATGGTAGACCATGTTGCGTCAATCAGGAATGAAAATTCGCTTATTGAAAAGGGCGTTTTGTTCCATAAGTACGGAATCCCTGAAAACGCGCTCATTTTGGCTTCCTTTGGTTACATCGATAAAACCAAATTGAATCATCTCATCTGCCAAATCGTGACAGCGCTCAACGACAAATTTCATAACAAACTGGTTTATCTAATGGTAGGTGAAGGCAACTATGTGGATGCGTATTTAGGCGCTCACGTTCGAAAGACCGGCTATGTGGATTTAGCGGAATTTAATAGTTTTATCAAACATGTTGATGTAGTGATCAATTTGCGATATCCGAGCATGGGTGAGACCTCAGGCGCCATGATTCGGGCCTTAGGTCTAGGAAAGCCATGCATTGTCAGTGATGATGCTTGGTTTTCAGAGTTGCCGGATGAAGCAGCGATAAAGATTAAAAATGAAAACATCAATGAAACCTTGTTTGAGAACCTGTTCCGACTTATCAATAATCCCCGCCCATTGAAGGATTTATCCCACAAAGCAAAGGCCTATATTAAAAAGGAACACGGCTTAAATGAGATATCCGAAGAAATATTGAATTTTTTGGAAAGCTGAAGAGATTTCAAGGATGGTGCTTGCAAGAAAAATTAAATTTTCCAAGGGTTTGCTGACAATAATCGGTGTTCTTCTATTCTTTTCCCTGTTTGGATACTGGAAATTTGGCAATGCTCTAATAGAACCCGAAATGTCCTTTACCCGTTCCGGCGACGGTATCGGGTGGATCGGTTTGATTCATGCGGTTGGTGAAAAAGCAGACGAGCGCGGTTTGGGAGTACTGTTTGGGGACACATTCTGGAGCGAAAAACTTGGATTCAACCTGACCGCGCCATATCCGCTTAATGCTTTTTGGAAGTGGAATTTCTGGCTTTTTTCGAATTTTTTTTCTGCACAGGATGTTTATGACATAAACGCTTTACTGGCATTTGTTTTGATTGGCGTTTTCGGATTTCTTCTTCTTCGAGAGTTGGATATTTCCTTTTTTTTTTCCTTTGTTGGCGCCATTTTGTTGACCAACATGGACCATTTCATGCGGTTTCATGGTCATATCGTCGGAGTTGGGTCGTATTATGCTCCGATTCTTTTGACATGGGGGGCGGTGCGTGTCGGAAAGAATCCAACGCTTCTTCGGTGCATCATTTTTTCTGTTTTAAACGTCCTAAACTTCATGGTTTTTGAATATTATGGGTATTTCGGCATATTTTTCTCATTTACGTTGCTTTTCTGTTATTTTTTGAAATCTTTTAGGAAAAGTACATTCTTTCCGGGTAAGATCGCAATTAATGTTGCCGTGGCCGGTTTGGTGTTCGTCCTTTTGATGAACTTGGCCTATCCAAACCTGGTTCTTAAGAAACTCCTTGCTTTTTTCGCTTCACAGGAAGGGTCAGCGCTGGCGACGCACAATGCGGGACATTCCTGGGGGACCTTCTTGTATTACAGTGTGCGTAAACCCCTTGCCCTTTTTGATACTTCATTGCCTTGGTTACATAATTTGGGTGGGGATATTTTTAAGAACGATTTGGGCGAGTTTACATTTCGAATTGGCTTAATCCTTCCTCTTTTTACGCTCTTTGCCATGTGCTTCTGGTTGTGCAAAGCCCTATTGGGAAAATCTCGGGAAGAGAAGGAGTTATTGCTGGAGAGTCTATGTTGGTTTCCTCCAATGATCCTGATGGTTCTTTTCTCACTCAACCCTCAATGTTTTCTTTCGTTGGTCCCTTTTACTTTTAAATTCGCCCCTATGTTTCGTGTGGCGGCTCGTGCATTTATATATATCGATATCGGCCTGATTGTTTTGTTTGTTTTCGCCGCAAATAATCTTGTTCTCGTGGCCATTGCCGGGTTTCGGAATTCCCGATCGATTCAAAGACGTTTATTGCGGGGGTGCGCAGCGGTGGCTGTGCTTGTAATGACCATATTTGGAATTGCAGATGTGTCAAAAGGGAGGGTTTTTGAGCAAGCAAAGGATTTTAAGTTGCCTGATACGGGTATTTATCAGTGTCTGGCGGAAAGAAAAGCGGGCCTGGTACTTGAGCTTCCCGCTTATTCACCCATTACAGATGATGCCAGCGACACATACATCTATTTTTACAACCGAACGAGACACGGCTTTCCAATTGCCAACATGTGGTATCCTCCACCGTCAAATGTTGAGTTTCGACAGCATTTACACAGACTTTCAGCGTATTTCAACTCGAAATCGCCGGAGATTGTTCTCGATTTGAAAAAGGGCGGCGTTCGGTATGTAGTTGTGGACAAAACAAAAATGGAGGATTCTGTTTTCAGGAAATCGTCCCATGTTGAATTGATTGCCGATTCGCCGTCAAAGTCTATTTTTGAAATGAAGGTGGATAAGGATGTTCCCAATGAAGAATTTATTGAATATTTTGTCTATCCTGAGCCCACGCTTCTGTTCAAATCCGGTTTTGGACGGGAACAAAGAAAGCAGAACGTATATTGGAGATGGGCTGGGAAGCGCGGTGAGATTTTGCTGAAAAACCATTCGAGAAATGATATGAATATTGAGTTCAGTGCTTTTTTCTGTGCACCCGTTGGATCGTCTTTGGAGGTGAAGGCGCCATTTTTCAAAGATAACCTGAAAATGACGACGCCGCGTGTTCAATACGGAAAAAGTATGGCGCTTAAAGCGAACAGTGAAATCATAATTGCGGTAGCATCGAATGCTTCTCCAAATTCTGGTACAAAACCGGATCTTGTTTTCTACATTTTCAATTATGCCGTGAAAGTTTCGGAGTAAACGCAATGTGTGAAAGTCAGATGAATAAGGGATTCTTAAAGGAAATCCGATCGGATTTAGAAAAAGGTGGTGTTTTTTCAAATCTTTCATCTGAATTGAAAATCAGGTTTTACAGGCAAAATGGGGCGATTATTGAGGATGATGTTAGCATTGGGAGCGGCAGCGTGTTGCTTGCCGACAAAATACATATTGGGCAAAGCGTCACCATAGGGAACAATTGTCGGTTCGAATGCGATGACATTCGCATCGGAAAAATGGTCAAATTCATTGGTGATTCTGAAATCGTGGGTCGAAGAGTAAATATTGGAGACGTCAGCTATTTTGAAAAATCGGTACTAATTGGTTTGGGGGGAGCAAAGGGACCAAATTCAAAGATTGAAATCGGGAAGATGTGTTTCATCGGTATGGAATGTCAGCTTAATACCTCTGAACCTATATTTGTTGGAGATGAGACATGCATTGGCGTTAGGACCGTCCTGCTGACACATAGTGCTTGGCAAAACCCACTTGAAGGATATCCCGTGAGATTTGGTCCCATATCCATCGGAAACAATGTCTGGATCGGAACTGATTGTTTTGTTCTCCCCGGGGTGAGAATTGAAAATGATGTTACTGTTGCGCCAAAGTCTGTTGTGACAAATGATATCAAGCAGAAAGGGTTGTACGGGGGATGTCCCGCGAAATGTATAAAGGATTCCTTGCATCACGGGGTCCCGCTGTCTGAAAGGGAGAAAGACCGCTATGTTAGATCCTTTGTGGCGGAACTAAAGGTGCTCTTGAATTTTCATTCCTACTCTCTAATTAATGAGGAATCCGACGAACAGATCCGGTTGGGTTTTGAAAAGAGTGGAGAAAAATATGTGTTTCTCTATTCATTCGATCTGGACCAGGAACTGTTCAAAGAAATTCAGTGTAAGGATACATCAAGAAAAATTGTTATTTTTATAAAATCTGATTTAAGAATAAACCGGCGTTTTGACAATTGCTCTATTTTTGATTTGACAAACCAGGTTGTATCTGGTGTGGAAGATAGCTTTTCCAATGAAATTCGGAATTTTTTCAGGAGGCGGGGTATTCGATTTCGTCCTATTATCTGGCGATATGGGGAGAAAAATGATTGAGGGAGATGTTGGGGTTTTACGCCCTAAATAACCGCCCTAATCGGTCGTTAATAATTGGAGGTGAAAATTGGGCACATCTGGAAATATTGGGGAGATCAGTTTTCTCATTGATGAAGGCCATCTTGTTTTGGGGGATGATGTCGTCATCGAAGAAAATGTTGTATTGTGTAAAGCGTTCTCGGATAGGACCATAGAACGCGTTTCCATAGGAAATGGTTGTGTTCTAAGGTCCGGTTGCGTTATCTACAGCGGATGCAGATTCGGGGAAAATGTGAGAATTGGGCACAATACCATCTTGATGGCGAATACCATTATAGGAAAAGGCACTTATATAGGGGGCCTTGTAAACTGTGAAGGAGAGACCAGGATTGGAGAATATTGCGGCATCAACGCTCAGTCTCACATTACCAAGTATACTGAAATTGGGGATTATGTCTTTTGGGGGCCAATGGTTTGTACCACCAATGATTACAGGATTAAATACCACAGAGAAGGGCACGGAACCGGGTTAATTGGGCCAAAATTTGGAAGAGGCGTGCGGGTGGGCAACATGGCAACCGTCTTACCTGGAATCCGTGTGGGAAAGAACGCTTTGATCGGTGCCGCATCAGTTGTTACCAGAGATGTTCCGGATAATGCCATCGTATATGGCGCGCCGGCCAGAATAAAGGGGAAAGTTCCGGAGAGCGATAGGATATAACCGGTTATAACCGGATTCAGAATGTCTCATCAAAGGAGAAAGAAATGATTAACGTTGGCGTTATTGGTGTCGGCAATATGGGATTTCATCATGCACGTGTATATTCGGGGCTTGCAGGAGCAAATCTTGTTGCGTGTTCTGATGTGGAAGAAGGAAGGCTCATCCCAATAAGAGACAAATTCAAATGCAATACCTATACAGATTACAGAGAAATGCTAGCTGCGGAGAATCTTGATGGTGTGTCAATCGTAGTGCCGACAAGTATGCATCGCGAGGTCGCGTTTGAGGCCATGGAAAAGGGGATATCTTTCTTGGTGGAAAAACCGATTGCCTCTACAGTCGAAGATGCAAGGAGCATATACGAAATGGCCTCTGAAAAGAACATCGCCTTTTTAATCGGCCATATTGAAAGATTCAATCCTGCTGTAATGAAGTTGAAGGAAATGATTGATTCTGGTGAAATGGGGGATATCATAACGATTCATGCCAAGAGAGTTGGACTATATCCCCCGCAAATTCAGGATTCAAATATTATCGTTGACGTTTCGATACATGACATAGAAATATTGAATTTCTTGTTGGGAGCCCCACCGGATGAAATCCATGTTAATGCGGGAACGGCAACTGGGGGCAAGGAGGATTATGTGGGGATATTGGCGAATTATTCCGGAAGAAGCGGCATTATTCAGTCAAACTGGATTACTCCCATAAAAGTGCGAAAGCTGTATGTGACAGCGACTAAGGCGTATGTGGAACTTGATTATATTAGCCAGGAAATGAGGATGTTTGACAATCTTGCGGTTAAACAGGCATTGGATTTTGAGTCTTTTCAAGAAGTAAGCTCGCCTAGACAAAAATCTGTAGTTATAAAATCCCAAGAACCTTTAAAACTTGAACTGTCACATTTTCTGGAAGTCGTAAGCGGAGAGTCTGAGCCGCTTGTAACGCCCCAAGATGGCATTAAAGCACTCGAAATAGCGATTGAATTGTCCAATAGAGTTGGCAGTGGCAAGGGAAACGCATGAAGAAATCGGGCCGGAAGGTCTTCAAAATGACACCTGGTTGGATGCCCATAAATATGGGAGATAAGAAACTTCCATAAGGAAAGTGAGATATCATCGAATGGATCGTACCGAAAGCTTGAAGAATCAAAGCAAGGGTACAAGAATTCTGGCTTTGAGAAATGGGTACCGTTTTAATCTGAAAGATAGAGTGGTATTATGGCGATGCTGAGGGAAGATGACGCCCCGGCTAAATGCGGAGTCAAAAGAACTCTTGGCAAGAGATACCACAGGTTGTTGCTGTGTTTGATCCAGTTATTGGTCAGTATCGTGGCGATCTACCTTTCGGTCAGGAAAGTTAATTTTAATGAATTCATTTCCGTTCTAAAGGGGATAAATCTGGTTTCCATAGGCTGGATAGTCCTTAGCATACTCGCCATTATGGGAAGTTTTATTGTACGTTCAATGCTATGGGGGAAATTGCTGAATTTCAATAATTCGGTAAAATTCCGAAATTTTAAGAGTTTTCGCGTTTTGATGATAGGTTTTTTGGCAAACAATATCTTACCTGCAAAGGCTGGTGAGTTGGTCAGATCTTACCTCATCAAAAAAGAAACTGGCTTGACGCAGAGCTATGTCTTAGGGACTATATTTCTGGAGAGGATTTTTGATGTCGTCAACCTGCTTCTTTTTTTGTTCATCGGTATTTCGGTGTTCAAGTCGCCGGATTGGTTAAGGCAGTATCAGTTGGCGGGATTAGGCTTGCTCGTACTCATTTTTTCACTTGTACTTTTCCTTCTTAGATGGAAAGGAAAGGTTTTGTTTAAATCAGAGGGCAGATTTGGTGCTTTTATCGGGTCTAAAATGGATTTTATTATATCGCGGATGAATGCTTTCAGAAGGCCCATCCAAGAGCTGTTCAGTAGCAAAAGGGATTTGGCGATTATTCTTCTGTTGTCTTTCATTATATGGACATTCGCTGCATTAAGCCTTTTATTCTCGGGTAATGCCTTGGGTATACATATTAGCTTTATCCATTATTTCTTGGTTCTCGGTGTTATAAATTTGGGATCTTTGGTTCCGGCAGCTCCAGGCGCTGTGGGTGTTTATCAATACCTTACCGTGCTGGTGATGCCCCTTTACGGAATTAATGATAACCTGTCCTTTACGTTTGGTGTGTTGTCACATATTACATTTTATGTGGTCAGTAGCTTTGTCGGTCTTATTTTTCTATTCTATGAAAATATTTCGATTTTCAGGATTTACAACCTGCATAAATCCGCAAAATAGGGTTCTGCTGGTTCGCTTAATAGTAAAGAAGACTGTCTTTTTCGGATGCGGGAAATAAGAATACATGGAAAATAAAGCAGATCTTTCGCAGAAATGCCCTTCGTTTGCGGTGGTAATACCGGTTTTCAACGAGGATTTCCAGGTAGGCGAGTCCATAAAGCAATGTTTGGTAGAAATGGAAACCCTCGGTGTCGATTTTGAAATTGTTGCTGTAGATGACGGATCGGCAGACCGCACCTACGAGAAATTGAGAAGGATTTCGCAACAGGATAACCGGGTCAAAATCCTTCAAAATCACATTAATCTGAATGTGGGGATCAGTTTGCTTCGTGGTTTCTACATGGCTGAAAAAGATTTTGTTTTGAGTAATGCTATTGATTTATGTTATGACCTCAAACACCTCAATGAGATCATGCCCCTGCTCAATGATACGGATGTCCTGGTTATTGAAAGGAAAGAAAGGGGAAGTGTCGGTCTATTTCGAAAATTCGTTAGCATTGCTAATAGCCTTTTAATAAGGCTCCTTTTTCAAACCGATATCCGTACCTACAACTTTGTTCAAATCTACAGGCGAGAGTGGCTGGAACTGGCAAAACCAAAACTATTGTCTCGCAGTCCTGGTTTTGCTCAAGCAGAGCTAATTATTAGAGCGATCAAAAGCGGCGCTCGTGTTAAAACCAGTTGCTCCGAAGTTCGTCCCCGCGAGATGGGGAAAAGCCATTTCGGAAAACCCCATGATCTGATGTGGCCTCTCTATGAGATGCTCCGGTTCCGTATAAGAACCCTGAGAGGGGGGTTTTGATGCAGGGCATGTTATAACTTAGAAGTTGCCGGTGCGGGTATTTCCACTTCCCGGCACCCCCAAGGATGAATCCCGTTAATTCTCTAGTTGGATTAGTCGCCGATTTGGTTTTGAATAGTGGCCAATTGCCCCTTAAGGGAGTCATTTTCCTTTTTCAGGTCTATGACATAGAGCGTGAGTTCTTCAACCTTTTGAAGTAGTTTTGCGCTCATGTCGCCAACGCTAACGCCCTTTTCTTTTACTTCAGCCTCAGTGGGGATTCCAGGAAGGTGTCCGTTTGATGATATGTAAGCTTCAACTTCACTGAGGGGGGGAAGATTATAATTTTCTTCAAATACAAAATCGGCCCAGCCGGTGGATGTAACCGTTAGTTCCTTGCAACCGATTGTTCCATTAACGGCCAGATTGTAACCTGGGGCTTGGGTTCCTATGCCCAAACGCCCGGATGTGTCCACCATCATTACGACCGAACTGTTGACGAAAAACTCCATCGCATGATTCGATGCTGTCCCTAAGCCGAATCTCCCCGATGACCCTCCTCCCACTCCGAATATACCCTCTAAATTGTCAGTAGTATTTCTGAAGCCGAAATAGGTGCTTCCAGTGTTGAAAAACATGGTTGAATAATTGGCGAAAGAAGGTGTCTCTGTAGCTCCTGCATTTACAACCGTAAATTTAAAGGGGACGGTGGCGCCCGTCCCGACACCTACATTGCCGTCACTGTAATTAACGCTGGTTCCGGACAATTCCCAAAAGGGAGACGTAGGACTTCTTATAGACCCATCTGAGACAGACGAGAGGCTGAACAATGAACTTATATATTCATTCGCTGAAGTTCCGCCGGATGATGAGAGTGTTGAAAGGGGTAAATCTTTATAAATGGTCGTTATGGGGTTGTCACCGTCGTAAGCGAGCGTGAGGTAGGTGGCGATGGATGCATCGCTGGCTAAAAGAAGTTGAACAAGGGTCTCATCCGAAACGGTCATTCTTTCTCCCACAGGTACGTCGTTAACGCTCAATTCGGCCCAAATCTCTTTAACCTGGACCAGGTCGTCGCCCATATCCAGTTGGTTGGTGAAATTCACATTAAGCCTGGCGATTGGTCCTAGGTCCACCCCATCTGATTTATTGAATTCGAAGTCGACGGTGTAATTCCCCCTCGAGAAGGTTTGAGTGGCGAGCGATTTTGTGGCGGATTCGGAAGCGTAAAGGGAAACGGTTATTTCATTTGGCAGATCCTCGACGCCGAATATCTCCGAACCCAGGTAAACATCTTTTTGTATGGGGATCCCCTCAGTGTTTTTGGCGTATGCCGTCTGCAACGAGAAAGCCAGGCAGGCAGAAATTAAACACCCAAGAACATTTCTGACTGATAAAAAATTCATTATTATTGACTTCATGATCTATGCCCTCCCTAAATTTTGAAATTACAGGTTTCCGATCTTCACTGTACATGTCAATTCCTACAATCCATTTGATCCCTAACTCTCACCAAGCTTTAATTGTAAAATCACTAAAAAAAACATGTTTCTAAGCTTGTTTATGTTATGGTTGATTCGCTCCGCCTTTGCCAAGAAAGATGAAAATGGCGGATATCTAAGGTTTTATCAGCATTTCCTTAAAGGTGATGGAACCTTGGTTGATGGTTGGCGGTTTAATGATTGTCGTTTTGGATGTCTGAGTCGAAAACGTGGAATTCCAGCCACCTTCAAGGAAAATATCGATGCTTTCATTCAGCACGAAGTTTTCAGCATAGGATCCCGCGACCACTTTTACGGTCATGCCGGAGGTTGAGGCATTGATGGCATCTTGAATGGTATTGTAGCAGGGACTTAGATTGTTACAGGTATTATCGTTTGGGTTAACATAGCAGACTATTTGACTTGAATATGCGTGAAGCGGCAGAGCATCCACATCACCTGAAGAGAGGGTAAAACTAGAGTCACAGATGCCGTCCCCGTCGTTGTCAGCGGTCACTTGGGAGAAACCGGTTCCATTCGGGTTTCCCCAGAAGTTTCCTCCTAAATAAGGTCCACCCACAACGTTATTGCCCAGGGCTTTCTGAGTGTTCCAGGTGTTATTAGAACAAGAGCCCTCAAAACCAGCGTTACCGCTCGGATTGCTGAATCGGTTGTTGAAAATGGTTTGATTGCTGCTATTGCTTAAAAAGATCCCCCAGAATGTATGGCTGTTGATGTCGTTTCCGGAAACCGTGCTTCCGTTGGATGAAATCAGCAAAACGCCGGCATTCTGGCTGTTGGTGATCGTATTACCCGTTATGCTGGTACCGGATGATGATTCGACCCACAAGCCATTATTTGCATTTCCGGTCAAAGTGCTGTTGGTTACAGAGTTGCTGTCTGAATTGAGTATCCTCATACCATTGGAGTTGTTGTTTGCCGTGTGTCCTGAAATGGTATTTCCAGTCGCAAGGGATTGAATGACGACTCCGATGTCGGCGTTTGAACTAGTCGCATTTCCGGTCAACGGGTTATTGCTGGAAATGGAGTCCAATACAATTCCATGCCCCAAATTGCTGTCACAGGTGTTGTTGATTAAAGAATTGGTTCCGGAAGAGGTGAGCCAAATTCCTGCGACCTGATTGTCGGCGGCGATGTTATCCGATACGCTGTTGCTATTGGAATTTTGGAGCCATAGCCCGACGTTGGTGTTGAAGGTTAGAGTATTGGCGACAATTGAATTGTTGGAACTTTGGATATGTATACCGTTGGTGTTGTAACCTGCGGTGTTTTCGGTGATGCTGCTGTTATCACAGCCTGAGGTCAGAGCTATGGCAGAATTACCATTATTGTTGGCAATATTTCCAGTCAAAGTGCTGTTGGGGCAGGGAAGCCACAAAAGAATGCCGAATTCCCCATTGTTGCTGGCGGTATTGTTGGAAATGGTATTGTAACTGTTCACACATTGGTCTGCATCAAATGCAATACCGGAACTAAGATTTTCACTCGTAGTATTGCCGGTTATTGTATTATAATCTCCGTCCCAAAGGTATATGCCGAATTGGTTGTTGTTAGCAGTTATGTTTTCAATCCTTCCAGAACTTACGGCTTCAAAAATAACTCCATAGTATTTCTTCTCAATATTTAAGTTTTTCACATTGATCCCCGAGCTGCTTAAACCCGCGTTGGCTCGTACGCCATATTTGTCAGGGGTGCCGTCCGGTGGCGGCGCGTTATTATCTGAATTGGGTATTGACGATCCCGAAATGGTCTTTCCCCTTCCATCTAGGATTATATTTGAGGCAGAAAGCTTGATAGCAAAGCTGTGGGTTGTGACGAAAGGGCTGACTACATCTAAATGGTATGTCCCAGGTTGGCCGATGTCCCAGTAATGTGCGCCGGTAGTCCCCTGCCAGTTCGAACTGTTCAATGCTATACTTGCTGCATTGGCCAAGGAGCTATAGCCGATACTAATAAGAACAATGCATGCAAGAAAAACCGATTTAAGATTCATGAGTTTTCTTACTTTCAGCTTTGGGGACATTCAAAGAGACCTCAATATTTTCCTTAAGCTTTGGAAAGGTGCTTGTATTGGAGTTTCTAGTCTTGACGTTTAAAATTCTTGAAATTAGTCATTTTGAGCAGACTCAAGATTGTTGACTATACGGGCCTCGTTCAAGCCTAAGTGCCCATCATGTTTCTTGGGGCAACAAATGGTAAAAATGTGGCAGGTTATCTAATTGGGGAACGATAGCACAAATACCATAAACCCATAATCTTTTCAAGCAATCAAATGGAGCTGAAGTGTTCTCACTATGCAAAGAATTTCTCACTGTACTATGTCGGAGTGTATCCTTCACGAAGTGTTGCGGTTTAAATCAAAGCCGTGACAAATGCACGCCTTTCCAAGCCTTGAAAATGAATATAGCCTCAACTTTTTGGTTTGGCCATTCTTCCCAAAATATATGCAAATGCGCTCCCGATCCGGAAAATACTAGCTAACAAGCAAATTTTGTGCCATGATCCATGAGGAGAGGTTCTATTTTTTCTTTATATCCAGTCGTTAGAAACTATAGAATTCCTTGAGAAGTTTATAGATCATCGTCAAATGCGGCTTCTCAACGTTCTTGCCGCTGGTAGCATTTTCACATTTTGGGTTGCGTGCACGACCCGCGTTAGGTGAAAAACAAAACAATTGTTGAAATATATAAACCGATATGCCAAATTTTGATCATGTGATGTGACAATTTATTGTCGAAAGCTAAAACCCCGGCCGCTGAAGTGGTCCCCAAAATTCGGATAATCTTTTTCGCCTATGCGAAAGATAGGCGCGGTGATTTCTTTTTTGGACCCAAACAACATTAAGATGTCCCTCTTGATTTACTACTGAGAGTACATTATGGTTCTAGATTGGCCGTCAGCTTGGGTATTTGATTTCAAGAAAGCAGGCTTTTTCATGCTAAAAATGGTTATATTCAAAAAGCGGATGTGGTTCGGCTTATGTATGTTGTTGATCGGTTTGATGATGGCGCCTGGATTGGTCGTTGGGCTGGATAAAGTGAATATCAATACTGCAGACAAGGAAGCATTGAGCAGTTTACCTGGGGTAGGGCCAGTAATCGCGGCTCGGATCATTGAATACAGGGAGAAAGGGCCATTTAAAAATATTGAGGAGATAACCAAAATCAAGGGCATTGGTGATAAGACCTTTCAAAAGATCAAGGATTTAATTACAGTAGAATAGGTCTGTTTGGAAACGGATCTTGGTTTTTGTAGCGGAACCGTTCTTATTTACCAGGCTGAAGGCCGATTTTCTTGAACCAACAAAGATGATAGACGTTTAAAGTTTAAAAGTTAAGAACGACTGATTATATGTTTATCAACAAAGCCATTCGTGTTGCTTATCAATTGGGAAATAAATTTCCAGGTCTGATCAAGGGGGTTCAAAATCTGTTGCCGACTTCCCTTGAGGAGCGGATTACCCATACCATCCTGCGGGGTGGCAAACCTTCGAGTGAAAGAAAACTGTTCTTTCGAGATGGTCGTTATGAGAACAGGGTTGCGGGGAGGGGATTGAAGCCGGGGTGTAATATCATTGGGTTTGTGTTTGGGGAATTTGGTATTGGGGAACATTTACGATATACGGCGAGGTCTTGTCATGCCGGACGAATTCCTTTTTCTTTGTTTAACTACGACAGGACGTTGCATCGACAGACGGATTCAAGCCTTGCCGAATATACGGATTCCAACAATCCCCATAATACCAATATCTTTTGTATGAACAACGAAGGCGTTATGAATTTGCATTCTACCAATCCTGAAATATTCAAGGATCGATACAACATCGGTTATGGATTCTGGGAGCTGAGCGATTATCCGGAGGAATGGTTGTATGCGATGAATTTTCTGGATGAGATCTGGGCGCCCAGCCGGTATATTCAGGAGGTAATTTCTGATAAGGCTTCTGTGCCGGTGGTGTACATGCCCATGGCGGTGGACTTTAAGTTATCCGGTAAGCGGTCACGTAAAGACTTTGGTATTCCGGGAGGAGCGTTTGTGTTTCTTTTCTCCCTTGATTTTTCATCACGGATTCATCGGAAAAACCCTGGGGCTCTGGTTAAAGCCTTTAAAGAGGCATTTCCGGAAAAAGATCAAAATGTGGTATTGGTGATCAAGAGCAAACTGGTCAGTTCTGTAGAACAACAGGTGAGCGATTACAGGATGGTGGAGGATTGGGTCAAGGCGGATTCCCGCATTCGTTTGATCAACGAAATTTACACCAAGGATCAGATGCTCGATTTGATCCATTGCTGTGATGCGTATGCCTCCCTTCATCGGGCCGAGGGGTTCGGGCTCGGCATGGCGGAGGCCATGAAAATGGGAAAGGCCGTTATTGCCACCAACTATTCGGGGAATACGGATTTTACCCTGGCTGACAATGCCTGTCTGGTTGATTATACGCTTCAGAAGGTGGGGCCTGAAGAGCTTTATTATCTTCAGGGGAATTCCGTCTGGGCGGATGCTGATGTGGCACAGGCAGCAGACTACATGCGGCGGCTGGTTGAAGATGAAGATTACCGAAAAAGGATTGGGGAGAAAGCCAGGTCTTATATGGATGAGAATCATAGTTCTCGGCAGGTGGGGGAGCGCTATCGGAGACGGTTGCAGCTGATCGGTTTACTGCCGGGTACGGAGAAAGAGGGAGGAATTGTCTTCCTTTAGCATCAACCTGACATCCCAGTGGCTCGCAACAATCTATAACGCGGGCGTGTCCATACTACTGACTTTTATCCTGGGGCGTGTCCTCGGGCCTGAGGCCTTCGGTCGCTATAGTTACATGCTGACCCTGGCCTCTCTTTTTTTTTATCCTGCAGGATGGGGGGTTTAAAACCCTTCTTTTCCGGGAAAAAACCATGCCCTCTCCAGCCATGAAAAGCTATGGAGATCGGATGTTTTCATGGGCATTGGGCAACACCCTCTTGTTTACCTTTGCTGGTGTCCTCTGTGTACTGATTCTTCCGTTTCAGTATGGCCTGGGGATTGTGGCGGCCTTTCTGTATTTTGGTTTACAAGCCGTTGCCAACTTTATCTCATCAGTTTTAAGGGGGGGCGGGATGTTTCCCCGGGAGGCCCGATGGCAGGGGATGGTGCGAACTTTTGGGGCTGCCGGGATTCTGGTGGCCCTTTTTTTTGTTCGACCGGAACCGTAGGCTGTCTTTGAGGGGTGGTTTCTGGGGATTTTGCTTTGCCTTTATTTTTCTCCCATAGCCCTTGGGAAGCCGTCTTTTGGCGGGTTCAGGATCCCGGATATCCGTCAGGCCTGTCTGGATTCATGGCCATTGATGCCGCAACGGTGGTATATTATCGTTGCGATATCATTCTGCTGGAGTACTTGACCGGGAACAGCGCTGAGGTGGGATATTATTCCGCCGCCTACCGCTTTCTGGAAGGCGTTGTTTTGATGGCCGTGCCATTGCGCGTTATCTGGTTCAGGAAGCTGAGATTGGTTTGGGAGGACCGGCGATTTTTTGAGAATCAGGTGTTAAAGATGGGGCTGGGGATGCTTGGGG
>Ga0233437_1002836_pt1 | contig 24788 bp, 19 predicted proteins | sample SI_122_August201_FD_182714 | JGI IMG/M metagenome (GOLD analysis project Ga0233437, IMG submission 182714) | Seawater microbial communities from Saanich Inlet, British Columbia, Canada - SI_122_August2016_200_MG | ecosystem: Environmental > Aquatic > Marine > Inlet | place: Canada: British...
CCGTCGTGCGCCAGAAGCAGTAATCGCCTCTAGTGGACCTGGATCAACGGCTTCCACTTGCTCAGAGAAAAGCTTGCCAAGTGCAGCGATGGTATGAATGAAGAGTGCGAGCGATCCAGCAAACGGGTTACCGAAGCCGACCCAGATGGCAAAGACAATGGCAAACAATAGAGACTCGATGGATCGAACGGCATTGAACACGAAACGCATGAACGAGTAAATGGCCCAGCCAAGCGGGCTGTGTCCCATGATATTGCGAGCGGCCAAGAAACTCAGAGGGAAGGCTACGAGAACACCCATGACTGTAGAGAAGAGGGCCATGAAAACGGTCTCAGCCATGAAGTACAAGATAGAGAACAGATTGCCGCCAGTATTGACGTCCGTGATCAGGTAGTTGAGGCGGATATCGAACAACTCTCGGAAGATTTTCGCCATATAGTCCCATCCTGAGATGAGCTTGGACAAATCAATTCGAGCAATATGGACTCCGAGCCAGAATGTCATGATGAGTATTCCAAAGAGGAACCAGCCTCTGTAGGTCTTGTAAAGAGGGCAAGGTTTTGACACTGGGACAACGTCTTTTAAAATGGCCGTCGGAATCATGATGCCAGTGGCTGGCGAATCGTGGAGCAAACGCTCCGGTTTTCGATGACGAAGCAAGAAGACGGCTGGCTGGGCAACCAATGTGATATTCATCTTGGCAAACCGAAGAAGCCGTTGCCCGAATGACGGGCTCTTGAATTCATCATCAACCAACGATAAATGAGACGCTGCCATGCCCGGGCTCTGCGTGAATGCATGGGTCAGGAATGCCATCTCAAGTGTTCCAATAATCGCTAGTGGCCAGCCCCACGGAGGAAGCTTCAGGGGATTGTAGAAGTCGATGTAGCGCCACCAGTAGCGCTGCAGGAAATACATCACTGCATAGGCAACATAGCCCCAGAGCATCCAGTCGATCATAAAGGCAAGGAATCGCGGCTTGATTGCGTCGAATTGATCGCGAATGGGCCTTGATTTAACGAACTTCGACTTCTTCGGCGTCCTCACCGTAGATCTCCTTGAACTTGTCTTTGTCAATCTCTGCTGGGGTTCCCTCAAAAACGATCTGTCCATCTTTTAGGGCGAGGATTCGACCGCCATATCGTCTGGCCAACGATAGGAAGTGGAGGCTCGTTACAACAGTCACGCCATCTTCCTGATTCATCTGCTCCAAGTACTGCATAATGGAGTGTGCCGTGGCGGGATCTAGAGCAGATACAGGTTCATCAGCCATCAAAAGATCAGGTTGCTGCATGAGCGCGCGGGCAATACCAACTCGCTGCTGTTGCCCTCCTGAGAGTTCGTCTGCTCGTTTGTAGGCTTGCTCAGGTATTCCGACACGTTCCAGATTGGCCATAGCCAAGTCGATATCTTCCTTGGAGAACTTGTGCACAGCTGATGCGGCAGCTTTTGCATAGCCAAGACGGCCCGACAACACGTTGGTAAGTACAGTCGAGCGGCGTACGAGATTGAATTGCTGAAAAATCATCGCCATTCGACGTCGCAAGTGTCTCAACTGCCTGCTTCTGGCTTTCGTAACATCCTGACCATCAAACATGATCGTTCCTGCTGTGGGTTCGATCAAGCGGTTGATGCATCTCAGCAACGTAGATTTTCCTGATCCCGAAAGGCCAAGAAGAACCAAGAACTCACCCTTACGTACGTTTGTGCTAATGTCGTCTATGGCGAGTACTTCTCCACGTTCGTAAATCTTCGTTAGCTGATCGATTTGTATGAGATCTTCCATGATGGCAGGCACCTTCTTAGATGACGCGGGAGAGGGCTACCTCTCCCGCATCGATTTCAAACGTGTTGTCCTACGGCGGGCTAGTCCCGAACCGGGATGTCAATGCCGAGGATTTCGCGATATCCGTCGTAGAAGGCGTCGGTGATGTCCGCGACGGCCGTCCACTCGTAGAAGTTTTCGTCGCCCCACAGTGCCAGACCTTCGTCTGTGGCGATGTGGGCCTTAACGGCATCGACGATCTGGTCGGCAACAGCCACGTCGAAGTTAGGGCCGAAAGCCAAACAGTCATTCGGGATCGGACCGATGTTCATGACGACTGCGATGTCAGCGACAACAGTGTTGAAGTCATAGGTGCTCTTGACGGCGCGGCGCAGGTCATAGCATGTGCCGAAGAAGTCGCCTTCGAACAATTGGTTGTTCCAGCGGTCCCACAGCCACATTTCCGGGTCGTCGCCGAAGTCCCAGTTGCGACCGGTCCAAGAGGCGGGTGCGCCTGGAGCGGAACCATAGCCCGTGCAGAAGTCACCCTGGCCCTCGATAAGAGCGACCATGGAGTTGCTATGTCCACCTGTGGTGACGATGCTGGAGAATTCTAGCCCCGCAGCCTCGAATACCATATTCGGGAACACATACCCTGACGTGGAACCGGTGTCATTGTAAATCCAGATCTTGCCATCAAGATCTTCAAGGCCAGTGAATCCGGAGTCTCGATGCGCATAAACGCTCGCGTAGTACCACGGGTAACCGTAGCGTACCGATCCCAATCGAGGACTGACGTTGCCGCCCGTGCGATCATAAATGCGGATGTACTGATCCGTCGTGGGCATGCCGAACGTATCGCCGGTTGAAGCAGCGAATGCTTCAATCATGGCGGTGTAGTCTGCCTGCAAACTAGCGACGATGTAAAGGCCGGTGGCATCGAAAATCGCCTCGGCGATTTGCTGACCAACGAGTTCGACTGTTGCGCCTTCAGTAGACGGAACAAGCAACATATAAATGGGCTCATCCGGGCTGGAGCCGGGTTGAGCAAAACCGATGACGCTGAGTCCCATAACGGCGATCAACGCCAGAGCTAGAAACCTACGCATGGTGCACCTCCTGGGTGTTGCAGCAGAAACCTCTGGAAGCAAAGACCTAGAGCATTCCAAGTCCACTCCCAACTGTAATACTCGTGACATTATCATAGGGTGAATTGCCCCTGCGAGTCAACGAGTCTTTCCTCCTATTTTCACTGCTATTCTCTTTTGTACGGTGTTCCCAGGTATTTCGGGAATCGCACACGTCCAATCGCTCCTGAAACAACCAATAGCGTGACGATATAGGGCAGCATTGAGATGAATTCATAGGGGATACCCTTTGCCGATGGCATGGTTTTCACCCATTCTGCCAACGCCTGGAAGAATCCGAAGATGAACGCCGCCAGCAAGGCTAGCATGGGATTCAGACCACTGAAGACGACGCATGCCAAAGCGATGAATCCACGTCCTGCTGATAGGCCCTTAGTAACCAATCCCAGCCACGCAATACTCATGTAGGCACCGGCCAAACCAGCCAGTACGCCACCGAATACGGCAGCCAAAATACGTATCCGATTGATATTGATTCCCGCAACATCTGCTGCTTCCGGCATTTCGCCGGCAGCCTTGAGCATCAATCCTGCTCGTGTTCGTTCGAGGAACCAGTGAATCACGAATGGTAGGATTAGCGCGAGCAAGATGATGGGACTATACATGCCCCAAGGTGTTCTGAACTTGGCGAGCTGAGCGGCTTTCTCAACGCCATCGACCACGACTGTGGCGGGGACGATATGGAAGCCGGGAGCACCCAATTGGATAAGGCCAAACGCCACAAACCCCATGGCGAACAGGTTGATACCTACACCGGTGACCATTTGGGTTCCCCGCCAGTAGGTATTGATGATGGCGAAAAGCAAAGAGATGCCACCTCCAACAACCATTCCAATAAGCAATCCAACATAGGGGCCAGCTGCTTCGGCACCAAGAGCTCCAGCGAATGCGCTAATGAGCAAAATACCTTCGAGTCCGATATTGAACAATCCGGCTGTTTCACCAACGATTTCGCCGAGCGCAGTGAGTGCTAGTGGCACCATTGCATGCAAAGAAATCCGCAACAAACTAATGATATCGCTGAAGCTCATGCCGATTCCTCCTTCTTCGTGCCTCGTAGTGTCTGAAGCAGATTCTTACTGGCGTGTGCGATCATCGGGAACACGCGGATGAGCGTGGGAATCGACATCGCAATTACGATAGCACCCATTACGACATTGACCATCTCCAAGGGAACGCCAGCCTTGATTTGCATCCAGCTAGCACCTGCGTTCAGCCCCCCGAAGAATATGGCCGAGAGGATGATGCCAATGGGGTGATTGCGACCAACCATCGCTACGGCCATGCCATTGAATCCCATATTGAGCAGTTGTGGCATTCCTCCGAATATGGCGTAGGTCGGAGGCATTCCCATCACAATCGTGGCACCAGCCAATCCCGCAGCAACGCCACCAAGAATAAAGCTAAGGAACATCGTGCGCTTGTTGCGGATGCCTCCGTATCGCGCAGCCGCTGGATTCAGACCAGCAGCACGCAACTCATATCCTGTGGTTGTGTGCCATAGGAGGAAATAGATGAACAGAGCGAAAGCAACTGAAACGAATATCCCATAAGACAAACTTGTTCCAGATACGAGAACGGGTAGTCGGCCTGAAACAGGAATGGAAACAGTCTTCTCGGCTCGAACCGGATCGACGAGAATGCGGATGACAAAGAAGAGAGCCAGCCACTTCGCGATCCAATTGAACATAATAGTTGAGATGACTTCACTGACACCGCGCATCATCTTGAGTGCTGCTGGTACCAGGCTCCATGCAGCACCTGCAACAGCGGCGAAAAGGAGTCCTACCAGTTGGTGGAGCCCTGTCGGCAATGAGAAGTAGGCGATACCGACGGCTGCCAGAGCGCCTACGTACATTTGTCCTTCAGCACCAATATTGAACATGCCGGCACGCAGGCAGATGGAGAAGGTTAGAGCGGTCAGGATGAGTGGTGTGGCCCATGATAATGACATCGACCACTCGTAAGAACCACCAAACGCACCGTCTAGGAGCGCCGAATAGGCTTCCCACGGGCTGTATCCCCACGCCGCCATCAGGATGGCGCCTGCGATCAGTCCGACGAGTGCGGCAACAACCGATTCTAATGCCGGATGTAGCCCCGTGAGTGTCCGGTGGACACCACGCAGCAATCGAGACTGCTGTTGTGCTTCTGTGACACTCATGTGGTCTCCTTTGCTGCGGTCACGCCACCCATGAGCATTCCCACTTTCTCTCGGTTCAATTGATCTGGAGAACAGACTTCCATGAATTGGCCCTCATACATAATGGCAACGCGATCAGCGTGCGCCAGCACCTCGTCCAGATCGGCAGATACAAGGAGAATGGCTCGTCCCTTTTCTCGCATGTCAACCAACGTCTGACGGATGTACTGGGCAGATCCGATATCCAGTCCGCGTGTCGGTTGTGCGGCTACAATGATGGCTGGATCCTTGGCCAATTCGCGACCGACAATCAGTTTCTGTTGATTCCCGCCTGAGAGACTCTTGGCTGGCGCGCTAGGGCCTGATGCGCGGATCTCAAATCGCTCCATCAATTCTCTGACATGTTTGTTAATCTTTCCCCACTTAAGAACTGAAAACGCTCCGCGGAATTGCTCCCATCGATGAACACCCAAGATTGCGTTCTCGGCCAGTGTGAATGGCAAGACAAGTCCCAGTTCCCAGCGGTCTTCTGGAATGTGGGCGACTCCCAAACGATAGATTTTCCGTGGGTCGAGACCGAGAATGTTGGTGCCATTAATCGTCGCCTGTCCTGAGGTTGGCACCCGCAGGCCGGTCAATGATTCGACAAGCTCTGTTTGTCCGTTCCCTTCAACACCGGCAATGCCAAAGATTTCTCCCCCGTGAATATCAAATGACACGTTGTTGACTGCAATGTCGCCTGTATTCCCGAGAGCCGTTAGATTCTCGACGTGCAGGATGCTTGGCTTCGTTCTGTCGACCTTGCGCAAGACTTTTCGAACAGGCAGTTCAGTATCGCTCAGCTCTACGATGTCAGTTTCAACAGCTTGTCCCACCATGAGTTGTGCCAGTCGTTCAGTCGTAGCATCGGCTGTCTTGACATCGCCAACCATTTCTCCTTGACGAAGGACAACGATCCGATCTGTAATATCTTGAACCTCTTTGAGCTTGTGCGTAATGAGAATAATTGATTTGCCCGCATCTCGAAGCCGTCGAAGCAGATTGAAGAGTTCATCTACTTCTAGCGGTGTCAGAACAGATGTGGGTTCGTCCAGGATGAGAAGATCGACATTTCTTGATAGAACCTTCAATACCTCAACGCGCTGTTGCTCGCCCACGGCCAGTTTCTCAACAGGGACGTCCAAAGGTACCTGGAGTCCGCTCTCCTGCATGAGAGCTTCGAGATCTTCAGTGGTCTTCGTGATTTGAAGTCGAGAGAACGGTCGCTCAAATCCCAGCGCAACGTTTTCAGCTGCTGTGAACGTTCCGACGAGCGCGAAGTGCTGATGCACCATGCCAATACCAAAGTCTAAGGCCTCACGTGGACTTGTGAAATGGACAGCACCTTTTGGGGAAATGACACGCCCCCGCGTTGGAGGGAGCAACCCTGAAAGGATCTTCGTTAGGGTTGTCTTTCCTGCGCCATTTTCGCCAAGTAGACCAATGATCTCATTGGGATGGATTTCCAGAGTCGCCTCTTTTAGCGCGACGGTCCCATCAGAATAGACCTTGGTAATTTGCTCTGCTCGAAGGAAGAAATCGTTCTCAGTTGGCGTTCTTGCATCATTCATTCATGCCCCCAACCCAGTCAATGATTTGTCTTCGCGAGTACAGGTAGAGAACAGGGAGAGAGGAGGTGCCTCTCTCCCTGTTGTGTTACTTGTTCATGCTTAGTTCAGCGGGTAGTCAGCTCGAACCGCTTCGATTTCTTCGTCGTTGTCTGCTGTAGGAACGACAATCGAACCGTCAAGAATACCGGCCTCGAGGTCCGCAACAGCGTCCCAAATCCAGCTGGCAACCGTGGCACGGTTGGCGGTCCAGTTTGCGACGATGTAGTTGCGTGCGCTCTGCGTGTCTTCAACGGCACCAGCGCCAACTCCGAATTCAATGAACTCGATGAGTAGATCGAGGTCGCTGATTCCAACGCCACCTTCAGCCAAACCAAGGCTTGTTACGCCAGCCACGAATGTATCTGTCATGACAGCTTCAACTGCAGAATAGGCAGCCTGGTCAACGCGCTTCATACCGCTGGCGAGGGCGTGGAAGCCCTGACCAAACCAGTCTTGGTTTGCGTCAACGCCGAAGTAGAAGGGAGCGCCATAGATGGTGCCTGCATTGTCGTGGAATTCCACGACGGCTTCGTGGTCACCAGTGCCCAGAGGGCCTGCGACGTTGTAGATGCCAACTGCGCCCTGTGCGAGCATGGCTTCAGAAGCAGCCTTCCCGAGGGCGATATCGTCAAACGTTCCGGTATAGGTGTAGAGCAGGGCAACTTCAGCAGCATTACCCGTGAGCTCTGCGTACTTGGCGAGACCCCAATCCTGTCCGAAGCGATATCCGGCTTCGAAGTGATAGAGCACGGGGATCGGAATACCCAATACGATACCTGTTGCGGCGAATCCAGCATCAGCAGCAGCCATGCCAGCAAGAGCACCAATCAGTGCGGACATTTCGTTTTCGCGGAACACGTAGTTCATGATGTTGGGAGCTTGAATCCATCCAACGTCAATGATGGCGAACTTCTGATCAGGATACTCAGCAGCAACTGTGCCGAGAGCATCACCAAGAAGGAATCCGATTCCGAGGATGAGTTCATAGTCGCCTGTTCGGGCGAGGTTTCGGAAGTTGGGGAGGTAGTCGGCTGCCGAAGCGCTCTGTACCTCAGTGACTTCCAAATCGAATTCTGTTGCGGCGCGGTCTGCGCCAGCAAATCCCATGTCGTTGAACGAAAGATCGCCTCGTCCTCCGACGTCAAGTACGATTGCAATTTGCCCGTCAGCTAGGCCGAGTAGGGAAATTCCAACCAGTAGTACGAGTGTTAGAGCGAAAATCTTTTTCAATGAAACCTCCTTGAAGCGTAATACTTGCATCTCACCGTTTCGCGGTGCCCGCCTTAATCTGCTGCATTTTAGTCCAATGACTGGGTTATGGCAAATCTGTGATAGCCTCGCATAGAGAGATGTGATTCCAGAAAATGCCCATTATTTGGGTATTTGCTCGACTGTGAAGAGATATGAGAGTTGTAAGACAGCCTTGCTGCATGGTGGCTTTGCAGCGATTGGACTGTAGTCACGGCATGGCCAAGGCCGTAAGCTGGTGCCATGAGCAAACTCGTGGTGTGTGTCCTTGCAACAATGATGATGGCCAACGTTGTCTTTGGAGATGAGCCTGCTGAAGTGGGTAGTGCCTTTGCTGATGTGTATGAAGCGTTTGCTCCCCTGGCAGTTCTTCATCGCTCCTATGCGGATTACTTATTCTATGGATCAGACGTGGTCATTCCCGATACCTTGGCGTCTGCGTGCGAGGAAACGGGCTATTTGCTCGCGACACTTCACCTCAACCTGCTGACACAAACGGGAGCAGCTGTTGTGGCAACCATGCCATGGCTTACAAGACTTCGTGCAAATCTTGCGATCTTCTGCGACAGCCATTCCAAGATTCTGACCTCGATCACAGGAGTGGAATCTCCAGACATGGATGTACTGAAGGAGGCGAGCGATCTTGGGCTCTTTGCCGAGATCTATCGTCTCCAGGGAGGATTGCAGAGTACCTTTGAAGCGTACTTGGAAGGGCTCAGCGATGAGGAAAGCACATGGACATTCGCCGTTGCCTTTTCCCTCAGAACGTTGCTGGGACAATTAGCCCTAGAGAGAGTCGAGCCGGAATTGCGCGCCATTCTATATGGGGCTGAAGAAGCTACAAGTCCTCCCGCGTTTGTCCCCGAGAGTATTGCTGACGCAATCAAGCATCTCATCGCATTTGTGGACGTTCACCTGGATGCGACGAATCTGGAGCAGGTCCGTTTTCTGGCACAAACCATTTATGGGTATGTTGGGGGAGAGATCTGAAAAATGGGGGGAGGGAAGGCGGGCTGCTGAGTCCGCCTTCCCAGGGTAAGAACCGTTGGCTGTTCTACCGTACTCGTATGTTTTACTTCCCCCGCTTGTTTCTCTGCGGACAGCCGGTTCTTGAGGTCTATGCGCAAGAAGATGCACCGCTCGTACGATGCAGAAGTTGTAAGGAGGTACGATGCGGAGGACTTACTCCCATCGCTTGGTTCTCCTTGCTTGCATTTCGCCTCTACGCTCTTGTCTCAAGCACCGAGAGAGTACGGGGGATTCGCTCGCAGGGCACCGGAATCCGTGCGCATTTGTTGGATCGCTGATGACGTTGAATCTGAACAACGCTCCAAGCAAAAAGTGACGACTGTCTTTGCCAACGCTTCTGCAGCACACGTTCGCTGTACCAGAATCTCGTATCAAATCCCAACAGCCTGTGTCAGAGCGCAGATGTGTTCAATGTTCTACCGATCTTCTCCTGATCAAGGGTGGATTTCTTCTCGTCGTTCGCGCCTTGGTCTTGAAGCGATTTGCTGGGAAGGCGCTGTGGCAAGGCTCGCTTGGAGAGGATGCAGTACTAATCGGACAAGTAGTCACAAGAAGAAGCTGTGAAGCCACTCGCTGGAGAGTGGCCATTCATGCTCCGAACCAGAGATCTGAGTCGTCACATCTAATCATTGTGAGCGCGGCAACGCATCAAGACCTGATGGGGCCTATCGAAGAAACGGGTCTTCCCTCGCGTTGGCTCACTCTGACCTAGAGGGAACAAGCAGCCGTTTCGAGCCTATTCCGACGAAGTCGGAACAGCAGCCTCGTTTCGAGCCTATTCTGACGAAGTCGGAACAGCAACCATATTTCGAGCTATTCCGACATGGTCGGAACAAGCAGCTACATCTTCGGTTTATTCTGACGAAGTCGGAACAAGCAGCTACATCTTCGGTTTATTCTGCCGAAGTCGGAACAAGCAGCTACATCTTCGGTTTATTCTGACGAAGTCGGAACAAGCAGCCGTTTTGAGCTATTCCGACGAAGTCGGAACAAGCAACCGCGTATTCCGGCTTATTCCAACGAAGTTGGAGCAGCAGCCAAAACTCGAGCCTATTCTGACGAAGTCGGAACAGCAGCCTCGTTTCGAGCCTATTCTGACGAAGTCGGAACAGCAGCCACATTTCAAGCTATTCTGACGAAGTCGGAACAAGCAGCTACATAATCCGGCTTATTCCGGTGCTCTTCGGGCGATTCGCCAGTAATCCTGAACGGTCTGAATCAAGCGTTCGAAATCCTTGGAATCGACGGGTTTGGTCATGTAGCTGGCCGCGCCACTGTCATAGGCCTTCACCATATCTTCTTCTCTCTCGGAAATCGTCAGTACGATCACCGGGATACGGCGGAGTTTGTCGTCTTCCTTGATCTTGGCCAGGACCTCTAGTCCGTTGATCTTAGGAAGATTGATGTCCAGCAGAATGAGATCAGGGCGGGGAGTGTCTTCAAATTCGCCCTTCTGTGCGAGCGCGTCGAGTGCTTCTTCACCATCTTGTGCGAAATAGAGCTCGCATTTTAGATCGCTCTTGCGCATCGCCCGCTTGATGATCGTGACATCATTGGGGTTGTCTTCGACAACCAGGACTTTCATTTTCTCAAGGTTATGCATGGGGGTCCACCTCTCTTGCTCGGGGGATAGTAAAGTAGAAGGTGCTGCCTTTGCCAACTTCCGACTCTACCCAGATTGTGCCGCCGTGTTCCTCGACGATCCGCTTGCAGATCGCCAACCCAGCGCCTGTGCCTTCATAGTCCTCTCTCGGGTTCAGTTTTTCGAAGATTCCGAACACGCGTTCTTGGTACCGAGATTCGATCCCGATGCCATTGTCCTCTACGAAGAATGTTGCCGAGTTGTTGTTGCTGCGTGCATCTTTCTTCCATCCAACGCTTATCATGGGAAGCGCTTTGTCGTTGTACTTGATCCCATTGACGATCAGATTGCTGAAAAGCTCGCCGATCCTTACCCGGCTTCCCTTCACTGGGGGCAAGTCTGTTGCTACCTGGAGATTGACACCGCGAAGGCGAATTTCCAGATCCTCTCGGATTTCTTCTAACATCCGCTGTGTGTTGATGCGGTCGAATGATTTGGTGTCCATGTGGATACTGGCCAGTGATAACAGATCGTTGATCAGTTGACGCATCCTCGCAGACGTACGCTTCAATGTATTGAGATAATCTACGCCCTCTTCATCCAGCTTGTCTTCGTAGTCCTCCAGCAGAAAGCCGCTGAACGTTTCAACAGTGCGTAGTGGTTCTTTCAAGTCGTGCGAGACAACGTGGGAAAACTCCTCAAGCTTCTCGTTACTTCGTTCGAGATTACGTGTTTTGTCACGCAGGGTTTCTTCGAGTTGCTTCAATTCGGTGATATCGATGTAGTGATCAATTCGGCCACCCTTGTAGCGGTCCGTTTCGATGGGGATTGAACGGTACTCGAGAATCCGTTCAGCTCGGCTCAATGTTGGCCGGACATGGCACACAATGGAGTCGATTCGTTCGCCTCGATCGATCGCTTCTTCCATCACCTTGGAGAGCGTTTGTGCATCTTCGAACGCACCCACGTAACGGGAAAGGGCGCGTTTGGCGTCCACGCCAATCAGGCGATCCCGATCAATGCCGAAGAATTTTCCGATCGTTTCATTCGCCCAGATAACCTCACGCTTGCGATCCGTCAGAATGATGCCGGAATCCAGGGTATCGATCGAATCCTCGATCAACCTGCGATGTGGCGCTTCTGTTTCCATGATCTGGCGTTGCAATTCAGCCTCAGTGGATCGATTGCGGGCCTCAATGATGGCCAACCGTTCGTTGACACGAGACCCTCGAATTTCTACGGGGAAGCTCTTGCGGTCCTCGGATACAAAGCGCGTTTCAATGCTGCGGATTTCCCCTCGATCGAAAAGGCGGATGAGTTCCATCTTGATTTTGGGCGTTTCGCTGGGATGGACATACTCGGCAAGCTGGAGTGATCTGCGTGTCGGGTGTCCGATAGCTGTTCTCGAAGCTTCGTTTCGTCGAACAACAGTACCCTCTCGATCAACGAAATGAAGGATATTCAGTGCGGGTTCGAAGACTTCCTCATCATAGCGATCCTTGAGAGATCGCGGTTGCTGCCACATCGCTCGTTTGGCTTGACTGCGTTCATTGAACCATCCGACAAGTCCGCTGGCAGCCATGTAGGCGCTGGGGAAGGCGATCAATGAAAGGGTTGCCTGGCGTTCAAAGAACAGAAGAAGCCCTAGGCCAGTGATTGAGATTGCTGCACCAACAAGAAGCGTGCCACGTAGACGAAGCGTTCGCGTACCGAATAGAAATGGAAAGGCAAAAGCAACAAAGACAACGGGTGTGAGTGCGATGCCCGTTCGGTCCATCACGATACTCACGACCAATGCAACAACGTAGGAAACGCTACTAATAATCGTGCGTTCCGTAGAATTCAGTCCGCTAGCCAAGATTCACCTGTCCTCGAACGTGTCAGAGCAGGCTCGTGTGTGTGCGCCTAAGACAACGGTAGGAACGCGGCGCACGCTAAGAAAGGACACTGATCACCTTGAAATGGGACGTTGTTCGTGAACGTTCGCTAAATGATGAGGTTCGGATTTAAACCGGCTGCTGACGGTTCAATAATCTTCTGCAGGTACGGCTCTCGCAAAATCTTGATCTTGCGGCTCTCGATGGAGATGATCCCGCGGCTCTCCAGTTCGGACAGTGTTCGAATCGCTGTCTTAGAAGAGACACCTGCCATCTCAGCAAGCTCCGCGCGCGAAAGCTCGACACCACTCTTGCCAAGATGAAGAATCAAACGGGCCAGCCGTTCCTTGCTGGAGGAGTACGAACGTTCCGCGAGTTTATTTTGGAACGCCTTCAACTCTTCAGAGAGGCGTTCATATACGCGAAAGATCGTTTTGGGATGCCGCTCAAGGAAGTAGAAGAAGTCTCCGCGTTCAAGGAAACCTACAGTCACTGCCTCAAGGGTTTTTGCGTAGGCATTGTGGCTGCCCTTGTCAAAAAGTGTTGTTTCGCCGAGGATTTCTCCGGGCCCGGCAATTTTCAGAATTTGACTCTTGGCGCGCATGCTACGTTTAACCAATTTGACCATACCATCAAAGATGAGGTAGAAGCCGAATGCAGGTGCACCCTCCTGGAAAATAATCTCTCCGCGTCCGTAATTGATGGTTCGAATACTGTCACGGAGCTTTGCCAATTCCTTCTCTTTGAGATCTGAGAAAATACGAAAGTCCTTGAGATCAGCCATGTCTACCCCCTCTGGCAAAATCGCTGCTCGAATCTAACACGTCTGTCCCCCCTGCTTTTGCTCGCTCATCACCCGTTGTTCGGGGTCAGACGTCCGGTATTGTAACCGATATCACAGAGGAAACCAAGAAGTCGCCATTGTTCGTCTGTAGCTTCAGTAGGACGTTAGCGATACCATGTGACCCATCTTCGGACGGCTCATGCGGGACTCTGTGCGGCCGAAGTTACGCGGATATGTCATGGCCAAGCTCGTGCGCCATACAGGAGCGGCCAATGGTGCTTGAATCTGCATACCGCTGCTTCTAAACTTCTGTGGATCGCCGGAGTGGCGGAACTGGCAGACGCGCAGGATTCAGGATCCTGTGAGGTTCACCCCTCGTGTGGGTTCGAATCCCACCTCCGGTACAGTAATTCATCTATTCTCTTCTCAAGGTTGCGAGCCACATGCTCCTATCCATGGAGTCTTGTTGCCCAAATCGCGAGGATTACAAATCCCAATTGAAGCACGATAAATCTTGCAGTGACCTTGGATTCCGGCCACTCGAATGCAGGTAACCAATGTTTCAGCCCTCGATTTGGTGAGGCCTCGAAATGGTGATGGAAGGGACTCATCTTGAATACCCGCCTTCCTGTCAGACGCAGAATGCTGACTTGAAGAATGACGGACGCAGACTCAAGGACAAAGACCCCCGCAAGAATAGGCAGAAGGAAAGCCGCCCCGTTTGCCAATGCCAATGCCCCGATGATCCCTCCGAGGGCAAAAGACCCAACATCGCCCATGATCAAGCTTGCAGGGTGCGCATTGAGCCAAAGAAATCCAGCGATTGCTCCGATCAGGGGCAGAACCAGCATGAGATTTCCTGTATTCGGAAAAGCGGCAATGAAACCGCTTAGCACGAGGATCGAAACACCTCCAGCCAAACCATCGAGACCGTCTGTTAAGTTTGCGCTGTTGGTTGAGGCGACGAAGAGAACCCATGTGAGAAACAACCCGGCAATGGGTGGCAAGGCAAGGTGTGCATCAGAAAATGGAATTTGCTGTGGGACAAGAATTTGCTCCTTGAACAGGACGAAGAGGCCAATGGAAAACAGGCTGCCAAGGAGGATCTTCTGTGTCCCAGTAAGCCCTGTTGAGTGCTTCCTGAGAAGGCTAATGATGTCATCGGCAAGCCCCAGTCCTCCGAAGGCCAACCCAGAAGCCAAGACGAACCCGCCATAGCTTGGCCACGCCTGCTTGATCCCCAACAGAATCACGGCGATGGCCCAACAAAACAGCACGATAGCGCCACCCATGGTAGGTGTTCCCGCCTTGATGGCGTGTGATTTTGGTCCGACATCGCGGATGTGCTGTCCGAGGGATTGTTTCCTCATCCAGCGCGCGAAGACGTAGCAAGCAGTCGCTGTTACTGGGATGAGCAGAAGGCTCGAGCAAAGGATCCAGCTCACTTGGTCTCCACACCTCGGAATTCTCCGTCGCACTCAATCAATCGGCGGCGGGCCTTCGCGTGATCCTTGCTCTTAGACACAAGGGCTGCTTGGACGAGCTTGAACAAATGGAAGCTGGACAGGATGCAATATCCCTGGTCTGCGCATCCCCGCAGGACGCCTTCAGAGAACTGCGTTGCCCGACGTTTGGGATCAAGCTCGCGCGAGCCACTAACCACAAGGATGCCTTTCATTCGCCCGTCTCCGTCAGTTACTGCTTGATCAATTGAATGAAGAAGGTGTCGATAAGCTGGCAGTTCAACCTTTGCGCCATCGACTGCCACGGCAACCACGAGGGCGTCGCCTTCTTGAGATCGCAGGGTGAGTGTTCCGTCAACGGTTTCAACATCGAATCCGAGTTCCCGGAAGCCGTCGGCAACGGCAGGCAAAAACGAGAATCTACCTTTGGCGTAGAGCATGTGCTTGTGTCGAGTCTTCTCGTCCCAATTGGCGCGTAATTCGGCTAGCTTCTCAGCGATTGCGGTTTGACGTTCGTCAAGACGAGTTAGCTCATCTCTCAGCTCGTCCTCGCCGGGGAGCGGATAGCCAGGCAGCCAATCGGGAAGAGCTGCAAAGGCTGGACGGTCGACCATCTGATCAATCACTGCATGAAGAACGGATGCTTCTTGCGAGGGTGAGACACCTTCTGTAGGAGGGACCAGGATCAAGCGTCCTTCGTCGAACGGAATTTCAAGGGCGACGACATCGCCCACCTTATTTCGTGCCAATACCTGGGCAAATCGATCGATAGGCGTAGACAGCAAGTCCTGATACACAGCATCATAGACAAAGAAATCCTTGAACTGTTCGATGTATTCTGAGAAGGGACTCGATGACTCCTCGATGACAATGTCGCGCCCTCGTCTCGGGACGAATCGTCCATTCGATGGGAAAACCAGCTGATGATGGCGGTCAATCAAGGAAATGCTTGGCAGCCAGCTATAGCGATCGAGGTGTTCGGGAGGCGTTGATCCAGAAGTGATCTCTAGGCTCTCGCCGCGCGTTCTCAACCGACAGATGAGGATGCCTCCAGCCGCCTTGAGCAGGTCCTCTGTTTCGGCTCGTCGTTTGCTCATCCAAGCAGATAGCGTCTTGCTGAACCCGCGATCACGTTGCGGATCGATGCGGCGAACGCCGTCCGAGCTGACTCCCACTTCGTGTGTCCATCGCCTAGTGATCTCTAGTGGATCGATAAGAACGACATCATAGGCAGAGAATGAGAATCTTCCGAAGAAGCCCTCATGTTGAATGGACGGGTGGTTGAGTTTCCAATCGATTGATAGGCTGAGATTTTCCATGTCGGGGCTATTCTACAGTTCAGGCCAGCGTGTCAGCAACAAGCCGCCAACGCGGGAAAAAAAGAAGGGACCGTCGCGAGGACGGCCCCTTCGAAAAGTTCAGATTACGGAGCTTCCAGATTGTTAATCGTTGTGGTCCAGAAGACGAATCGACTTGTCTCTGTATAGGCGATGGCTGATCCAACTCGGAAGTTGATGCTGGGCGTCAGCTCATCGCTGCTTCCGCTAGAGAGTCCGACCACAAACGGCGAGATCGGTGGATGAACCATCGAGTGACGCAGGTAGACAAACGAAGACGATGTCTCAAGGGTTCCATTGCCATCAAGGTCAAGCTGGAGCTTCATCCAGACACTGCTGGAGTCGGGAACTCGGAACTCATAATCGACACTCCCTGCCTGAAGAGAGCCTTCAAAGACCAGGGTTCGGCCTTCGTCTACGGGAGCAGGAAGGATACCCAGCGGGACAACGCCTCCACTCGACGATTGGGCGATGCTCTGGAAGGAGTCATCAGACCTCACCTCAAGTCGATAGCTGTGCGGCGCGAACCATCCAGCTCCTGCATTAACAGTTAGATGCCAGGAATCAGTACCCCAAACGAATACGCCCGGAGTTGTTCCCATAGCAGGGACGCCAGGGGTTCCACCTGTCGCTGTAACGACAACGGCTTGGGTGGACGTTGAAGATAGGCCCGCATTATCGACGACGGTCAAACGGACCATGGCCACGCCAGGCGAGTTGTACGTCGCATTGACAGTTGGCGTGAAGGCATCATCGACTCCGTTCCCATCCAGATCCCAGGCATAGCTAACGACTACGCCGTCTGGGTCATAGGATGTGGATGCATTAAACGCCACAGACTGGCCGACAGCGGGAGATCCTGGAGAGAACGTGAACAGGGACACAGGCGCTTGCTGCGCAGAACCCATATTCACACTCTGTGAGAACGCGTCGGTTGCTCCATCATCGTCAGTGACGGTCAGGGTAACGAGATACGATCCAGCACTACCAAACTGATGATAGACAATGGGGCCAGTAACTGGAGATGATCCGTCGCCGAAAGACCATTGATAGGACGCAATGGAGCCATCGGAATCAGCAGATCCTGTTCCATCGAAGCGCACCCACTCGCCAATCGTTGGCGCAACAGGCAGGATGGAGAAGCTGGCTGTCGGAGAGGCATTCGCGAATCCGCCGACCTGAACCGGCTGGGTTGACGTGGCTGTTGCTCCATCATTGTCTGTAACCGTCAAGGTGACGACATAGACACCGGCACTCGCAAATCGATGCCACACTGTGCTGCCAATATCGGTTGTACCGTCTCCGAAGTTCCAGGCGTAATGCGCGATGGAACCATCTGGATCAGCTGACGATGAACCATCGAACTGGACCCAAGCATTGATCTGAGGAACCGTCGGTGTGAACGTGAATCCGGCAATGGGCGATTGGTTGGATGGCCCAACCTGGACGGCCAACGATGTGGAATCTGTTGCCCCATCATTGTCAGTGACAGTCAGGGTGACGATATACGTACCAGATGTTGTGAATCGATGCCATACCTGGCTTCCGTTCCCCGTTGATCCATCTCCGAAGTTCCAGGCGTACGACGCAATCGTCCCATCCGTATCAGCCGATGTTGAGCCATTGAACTGCACCCAACCATTGACCATCGGATTCGTCGGGGTTGCCGAGAATGCGGCGACCGGCGATTGATTGCTTGTCCCTACTTGAACGGCTTGTGTCATCGTGTCGGTGGCCGCGTCATCATCCGTGACTGTCAAGGTCACGATGTAGGTTCCGGGGGTATTGAATCGATGCCATACTCCGACACCTGAATCTGTCGTTCCGTCGCCAAAATTCCACGCATAGCTGACCACGGTTCCGTCCGAATCGCTTGATGAAGAGCCATCGAACTGAACCCATGCACCTACGGGTGGGTTTGCAGGAGTGTAGGAATAATCAGCAGTGGGTGCTGTATTGGTCGGGAACAGAGGAACCAATGTCACATCGATGTTCCTCGTAATGCCGCCAATCACAAGCGTGGCTGCTTGCCATCCAAGATAACCAGGTTTGGTTACGCTAATCTGATGGAAGTCCTGTGAGACATACAATGTACGCGGCGTATAACCTGCATACTCTCCATCAAGATAGATCAATCCACCGGATGGCGTTGAGCTAATGACCAACGTTCCATAGGTTGCTGGTGGTTCATCAAGAATTTCAAAGGAGGTGAAGTCCCAGCTTGTTTCGCTGACAGGGAGCACACCGAGAATCTGAACCTCGACCTGTGCTTGAAAGGCAGCTGGATCCTGAGGCGAGAAGAAAGCGAAGGGGTCTACGGGCGATGTAGTTGCAAGAATCTGCATGCGCTCGGTTCCTAGCGGTGGCCCGATGACCCAATTGTTTGGCTGGACGACATGCTCGCCGGCCTGAACGTAGTTTTCTGATCCCCCTGGCAGCGCATTGGGAAACAACGGGGCTGCCGTTCCATCTGGATAAATGTCCCAGATATAAATGTAGGCGGGTTTGTTAACGCTATAGTGAATGACGATGCCGTCGCCAACTTGGTAGGCACCGTGATCAACCCAAATTCGTACTTCAAGCTCACTGCTCTCAGGAGGAGTCGGGAAAATGCCCAGTGGGGCGACATTGCTTTGACCCATGCTCGTGAATGCAGCGAACGCGACTAAGAACAAGGCTACAACTCCGAGCCTGGTCGTTCTCCGTTTCATGTTCGCCTCCTTGATTCTTATCTTAATGGTTAACGCTTCATGCGCTGACTTAACTTACAGCAGCCAACGCAACTTGTGTCAAATCTGTGGGCTCGATACGGTCGAGCACGAGCTCGACATCTTCAGCAAGTAGGGTAACTCCTTGAAGCATGGTCAGACGATTGTGCACTTCTTGATACAATACATGGCCCTCGAACGGGCTACCGCCGCTTTCGAGGAATTCGCCAATGGCTTCCGAAATATGGATTAGGAGCTGATTGAAGCGCGGCATAGGGATAGCTGTGGGCACAGTCTGTGGCGCTTCGGCGGGGCCGCTGAAGATGCCCTTTGAATACAGCAAGTCTCGCGTCTCAGCCAACAGAATGAGACGAACGGATAGGCCCTGTTCGATCGACTGGAGCGGCACGTTTCGGGCAACGCCTTCAAGTGCCATGTTGACAAGGCCTTCAATGGGAAGGGCTTCTTCCAACGCATGCGCTAGCACGAGCACGATCGCTTCCTTCTCGAACGCCGGAGCCTGATGCTCAGCCAGACGATCAATGAGCCGAAGCAGAGGCGTGGCTGGGAAATCCGGCTGGGTCATCCCCCACTCGATAGTGGAGAGGATGAAGTCTAGATTGGAGATTGGAATCGAATGCAGTGCCTGTTCGTACTCTGAAAGAGGGATCTGTGCCGCGACCTGAGTAGTCGGGAGGAATACCAGGAAGAGCAGCGCGATCAACGCGAGTCTCTGTCGAAACATCATACGCCGTCACCTCCGCGCCCGATGTAGCGGACGGAACTAAACTGTCCGAAGCTCTGAATGTACTCGTCTGCATCTGGATCCTGACCTCGCCAACTGCCGTCCACAAGAAATGCGTACTCATACCGCCCCGGCGGCAAGGAGAGGATGACCTCCCACGTTCCATCGCCATCCTCATCTGTTAGCGCTGTTTTCTCCCAGGCGTTGAAACTGCCAACGACGGTAACGCTCTCGGCGTCGCGTAGTGCTAGCTGAAACAGCACCGGATGGGTGCCGTCTACTGATGAGAGTGCTGGTTGGCGACCAACTTGAGGCAAGCCGGGCCCCGGAAGGATTCGGTCAGACAGCGTCAACCCGACAAACAGAAAGATGGCGGCTGTTGCGCCGATAATGGCGACTTGCCCGAATCGTGTGCCGCGAGTCGGGGCTAGCAACTGCTCCAACCACTGGAACCACCGTAGTCGTGGACGGCGCTCGCCAAGTTCCATGACGACGCGCTCCTCCAAGTCGGTCAATCTTTCAGCCGACGCGGCGACCTCAGCCTTCAGCGTGTCCTGCAATAGGAGTTCTAGTGCGTCAGTTTTCATGCGTGGATCACGCTCCTTCCTCAAACAGACCTTTAAGCATGGCTTTCCCTCTATGAATACGTGTTTTTACTGTTCCTTCTGGGATCGAAAGAATGTCCGAGATCTCCTGATAAGGGAGCTCGTTATAAAACCGAAGAACCAGTGGGGCTCGATAGCTATAGGGCATCTTTGCAAGCGCAAGGCGTATTTTTTCTTGTCGATCTTCTGCGGCCACCAGATTCGCCGGATCGGTTCCCCCACGAATTTGGAGGGGTTCCTCTGTCGACGGATGGTTCTTGCGATAACGCAGTTTGTTGCGGCAAAGGTTGGCTGCAATCGTGAAGAGCCAAGTTGAGAACCGCCGCTCTAAATCGTAGCGGCGAAGGTTGAGATAAGCCCTGACGAATGCATCGTGACTGACGTCTTCGGCATCTGCGCGATTGCGCATGAATCCGAGACACAGTCCGAACACGGCATCCTTGTAGCGGCTAATCATCTCGCCCCAAGCTTCTGTATCACCTTGCAGTGATGCTCTCAACAAACTCACCTCTTCTTGCACACGGTACACGTTTGCGTAGCCTCCTCGGTGTGCCCAATATACACCCTTTCCTGCAGCAAGTTTCGGACATGACATCGATCACCTTTGGCTGGGACGAACCCCCCTGAAGCGATAGCCCACCGTCCCCCAAATGCGGTTGAGGTCTTGGGTAGACTGTGGTGGGCTATCTGATGGCCCTGCCAAGATGTTGGAGATTGGCATACTTAAGGAGGTCAATGAGATGTCCGCGACACGAGCCAAAGCGGGCCACCGAAACAGGAAACTTGCCGCCGTGATTTGCCTATTGGCGCTCATGACGATGGGGCTAGCTGCTTGCCGAGGTTTCTTTGGTCAAGCGCCCATTGCGCTATTGGTGACGGATTCCGCAGGTGACCAAGAGGTCCCCATTACGTATACATTTGATATCAGTGGATCTAATGATCCCGATGGAACAATCACTAGCTACGAGATCGATTTCGGTGACGGATCGACCAATGCGACGGGAACAGACGTTGCTGATGTGATTGCCCATGAGTATGACACGGCAGGATCCTATACGATTCTTCTAACCATCACCGACAACGACGGTCGTATCGGTATGGTGAATGGAGTCATTTCAGTTGGACCAGTCATGATTACGTTTGCTGCACAGCGGGTTACCCAGTACGACATCTTCCGCATGAAGGGTGACGGAACAGACCAAGGCGCTGTCAATAACACAACGGATGATGAGTTGTTCCCTGATTTGCTTCGCAGGACGCGAGACAAGATTGCCTACGCGGCTGAAGACGCGTTGAGCTGGGATATTTGGACGATGACAACAACTGGAACGAGTCAGAATCAACTGACAGTTCAGACGCTTTCCAATCAAATTCAGCCCAGCTGGTCGTTTGAAGGCACGACGATAGCGTATGCATCCAATGCGACGCAGACGCCCTCTTCAACGACGTGGGAGCTCTACACCATGACCGCAGCGGGTGGATCCCAAACGAAGCTGACGTCGCAAACCCCATCCTATGCAATTGCTCCTGCCTACTCTCCAGTGAACGATGACATCCTGTTCGTGTCAGACAAGACGGCGACAGGAGGAAGTTCAATCTGGCTCTGGGAAGACGATCTGGGCGCAGCGACAGAGCTGTACGATTCAGTTGGCCGAGATGGCGATGCTTCTCCTGCATTTGTTGCGATACCTAATACGGTGCTGAATCTTCCTGCCGGAGCAGGCTTCTCGGATCTTGCGTGGTCGCCAGATGGTACGATGATTGCCTTTGCCCGAGAACGAACTGCGGGTGGAATCATCGATATCTTCATCATGGACGTAGATGGATTGGATCCTAGGGATGGAACGGGCGATCCAATATCCCTCGAAGAGTATGTTGACTGGCTTGGCGTAACGAATACGGGTATCACCACAGACGATGACGAATTCTGCCCCTATTGGCTCGAAGATGGCAGCGGCATCTGCTTCGTGAAAGAAGATGGCAGTGGTGACTACCAAATCCACAAAGTGACACTGGCAACTGGCGCTATTACTACACTAACGACAACTGGCAATAACGTGTCACCGACCTCCCAACGCTAACACTCCAACGAACGATCATCAGGGGGCAAGATCATTGATCTTGCCCCCGATTTCTTTGGGTGGAATATGCGCCAGACCATGATGCCGATTGCGAGTAGGCTGGCTCCGAGCAGGACAACCCAATCTCCCCATCGCGTATAGAGCGAAGCATCGGTTCGGAGTTCAATCTCGCCAGAGATCACGCCTTCAGCATTGAGTGATTTCATGATGCGTCCGGAGGGAGATACGATGCCTGAGATTCCGCCGTTGGCGGACTGGATGACCCAGCGTCGATTCTCGACAGCGCGAAATACTGCGGACGCAAAATGTGCTGCCAACTCAGAGCTTTCATCAAACCATGCATCATTGGTTACCGTAATCAAGGCTTGAGCGCCATTCTTCGCCAGCTGCCGGGAGGGATAGGGGAATGTCGATTCAAAGCAGATAGGCGTTCCGTAAACGTCTAGCGGGTTGTAGCCATCTCCTCGACTGAGGTCCAGGGGTAGGAATGAATTCGCCCAGGCCCCAAGTCCTATGCGTTCCAAGAGGCTTCGACCGGGGATGTACTCGCCAAAAGGAACCGGATGGACCATGTCATACGTATCGACCAGCTCCCCTGTTTCCGAGAACAGTGCGACGGCATTGTAGATTTTGCGATCACGATACACGCCCGTTCCTAATAGAATCTGTGCTTTCGTCCGTTGGGCGAGGTCCGCGAATGAGCTTTTCAGCGACTCGTTCTGAAGAATGTAAGAAGGAAGAATAGATTCAGGAAACACGATAAGATCAGGAAGCATCTTCTCTGCCTGCTCCCCGAGTGCCAAATACCGATCAAGCAGCTCAGGCAGGTTCCTTCCATCCAATTTGACTTCCTGTTGAACCTTGGAAGACACGACGGCGACATTCAGCGTTGTCCCTTGAGGGAGCTGTGGTCGTAGCGCGAATATGGCAAGAAGGAGCACCAATCCGCAGGCAAGATAGACCAAGCGGGGTTTTCGTTTGCGCAGAAACAAAACTAGGCTGCCATTAATTGCCACAAGGATGCCTGAGATGAACCAAGGCCCAAACACGGACGCCGACTGAATGAGTAGGGGGGCACGATACAGTGTCCCATACAGTGTTGAGAACCCCATTCCCAACGGACCAAGCGTTCTCAGGACCTCGGCGAGAACGAACAAAGCGGGGGTCAGCAGCAGCCATGTCACGAACTCGGAACGTCTTTTCCAAGTGATGACTGCTCCCAGAATTCCGAATCCGAATGCGAAAACAAGAACCAACAACAACAGACCGGCGATGATGACAGGATGGAACCGAGCCAACGTAGCGATCCACCTCAACTCGATAGCGAAGAATGCTATTCCGAATAGAAGTCCGGGCAAGAAGCCACGGCGTTTGTCTAGCACCCAAAACAGCGGAACCAGTGAGAAGAACACAAGCGGGAAGGCACCGAAACCCGGCATGGCCAGAGCCGTCAATATCCCCGAACCCAGGGACAACAGGGTTTCCTTCCATGTCAGGCGAGTCATATACTTCGTATCATACTGCGAAGGAGGGGGATGCATGCACCCGATACTGCTGCAAATCGGTCCAATCACCGTTCGCTACTACGGCTTGATGTATGTCATTGCGATTAGTCTTGGCTTCTATCTGCTGAGCAAGGAGGTTCGCCGCAAGCAGCTCGCATTGTCAACGGATAACCTTCTCGATCTGCTGTTGTGGACGGTGCCCTCCGCCATTATTGGGGCACGCCTGTACTACGTCGTTTTCCATTGGAATCATTACGGAACACGGCCGATGGACATTCTCAAGCTTTGGCAAGGGGGATTGGCCATTCATGGTGGTGTGCTCGTAGGCATTCTTGTCGTCTACTTCTTTTCCCGATTCCGCAAAGTGAGCTTTTGGGATCTAACGGATGCTTTCGTGCCTAGCCTCATTCTTGGACAGGCCATTGGACGGATTGGCAATCTGACCAATGGAGATGCGTTCGGTCTCCCTACTACCCTGCCTTGGGGCATTCGATTCCCTGCTGAATCGCCCGCAGGAATGACGTTCCCTGGACAGGCCACCCATCCTTCGATGATCTATGAGATGCTCCTCAATCTGGCTATTTTCGCGTTTCTGTGGGGCATTCGAAAACGGGGATTTCGAGCAGGATTCTCGACGGCTATGTACTTCATTCTTTACGCGATTGCCCGATCAATCGTCAGCTTCACCAGGGCTGATAGCCTGTGGTTGGGAAAACAGCGAATCATTGAGGTCACAACCGGTACCTATACGTACATGCAGTCGGTTGGCACACTGCGCGCGGCTCACGGGATCAGCATTGTGTTTGTGCTTGTGTTCGGTGCCATGATCTGGAAGCGGAAGCTCTATGCGACGAACCTTCAATCCTCGAGCGGGCGGAAGCGTTCTCCCAAGTAGACGCGGCGGGCTTCAGGATTGGCAACGATCTCATCGGGTGTACCAGTGGCTATCAGTTGACCTCGATCAATCAAGATTGCTGAATCGGTGATGGTGAGCGTATCCCGTACGTTGTGGTCAGTAATCACAACACCGATATTGCGTTCCTTGAGCGAGATGATCTCATTTTGCAGATCGGCTATCGAGATAGGGTCGATGCCCGAGAAGGGTTCGTCGAGCAACAC